>FMJZ01010384.1_pt1 | contig 45120 bp, 41 predicted proteins | sample 1987881 | NCBI WGS metagenome assembly FMJZ01 (sample SAMEA4378227, study PRJEB15110) | soil metagenome | biome: soil; feature: Field; material: Soil | place: India | collected 2015-03-11 | depth 0 m
GGTAACGGAGGCGCTGCGGCTCGAACCAGGCAAGCCTGGTGCGGGTACCACCGATGTCAACAGCTAGAATCACCGAAGCCCCTCGGCGTTTGAGCCATTACGTAGAAAGAACCTTCTGAAGGAATGCTTGGGCAACAGCCTGAACCTCGCGCAAGTGTTCCTTGCCGCGAAAACTTTCGGCATAAAGCTTGTAAACGTCCTCCGTACCAGAGGGCCGCGCCGCAAACCAAGCGTCCTCTGCGACAACCTTGATGCCACCAATGGGAGCACCGTTGCCAGGAGCCGTGTCCAGAACAGCGACCACCGGTGAGCCAGCAAGATCCAATAACTTTACGTCGGCCGGCCGGAGGCGCGACAGAGCGTTCTTCTGCTCCCTCGTGGCCGGTGCATCGATTCGCTCGTAGGCCGGCTCGCCGTGTTTCTGTGTCAGTTGGCGATATATCTCGCTCGGGTCCGAGCCAAGTACGGCAAGGATCTCCGCAGCGAGCAAGTTCAGAGCTATGCCATCTTTGTCCGTGGTCCACACACGCCCCTCGCGCGTCAGCAGCGTCGCACCCGCACTTTCTTCCCCTGCGAATAAGATCGAGCCCGTGCAAAGACCTTCGACAAACCACTTGAAACCGACCGGTGTATCGAAGACCTGCCGCTGAAAGGATGCCGCGATTCGGTCGATGAGATGAGTCGTCACGACAGTCTTCCCTATCCGGCCCGCTTCTGGCCAACGCGGGCGCTGTTGCAGCAAGTACCAAACCGCCACGCTCAAGTAGTGGTTTGGATTTAAAAGACCTCCTTGTCGCGTGACGACCCCGTGCCGATCTGCATCCGTATCGTTGCCAAAGGCAATGTCAAAGCGCTCCCTTAGGTCAACGAGCTTACGCATGGCATACGGCGAAGAACAATCCATACGGATTCGACCATCCCAGTCTGCCGGCATAAAGCGAAACGTGGGGTCAACCTGATCGTTTACGACAGTCAAACCTAGCTGGTACACTTCTGCGATCCGCGGCCAGTAGGCCACCGACGCGCCTCCAAGTGGGTCAGCCCCGATCCTCAGTTGTTGCCGGGCAATTGCGGCAACGTCTACAACTTCTGTCAAAGTGCGCACGTAGGCGCCAACGTAGTCGTGGCGGTGAAGTGTGGGCGCGTTCTTGGCGCGGTTCCAGGGAATCCGGCGAATCTCCCGTGGGGATTCTAGAAGAGCGTTGGCGCGCCGCTCGATCCAGCGAGTGGCCTCAGAGTCAGCAGGTCCGCCGTGAGTCTGGTTGTACTTGAATCCGCCATCCTCTGGGGGATTGTGAGACGGCGTAATTACGATGCCGTCAGCACGGGGACGATCCTGGCCCTGATTGTGCCGCAAAATAGCGTGAGAAATGACGGGCGTTGGCGTGTACCCGTCTTCCGCATCCACGACCACCTCGACATCGTTTGCGATCAAAACCTCGAGCGTCGTGATCCATGCGGGCAAGGAAAGGGCGTGCGTATCCCGCCCAAGAAACAGTGGACCGTCAATCTTGCACGCCCGGCGGTAATCGCAAACGGCTTGGGCAATCGCAGCAATATGTGCATCGTTGAAACTGCACCGGAGCGAGCTTCCCCGATGTCCTGAAGTCCCAAAGCTAACCCGTTGAGCTGGGTCCGAGGGGTCTGGCGTTTCCGTGAAGTAAGCACTCACCAAGCGCCCCACATCGACTAGCTCGCTTGCTGGAAGAAGTTGCCCGGGCACTTTCCTTTGCGTCTCCATGCCAACCTCCTACACTCGTTCGGTGCAACGGCCGAGGGTTTGCTGCGTGCGGCGCTCAGTCCCCCTTGTCCGCCACCGCTGAATCCTTAGGTACGCAGCCGCACCGCTATTTCCTTCCCTACAATCTCTGGCTCGAGCTTCCTCCTTTTGGTAGCAGAAGACTCGGGAATTCGGTCATGAAGCAGCTCGTCTTGTTACGTCACGGGGAAAGTGTTTGGAACAAAGAGAATCGCTTTACCGGTTGGACCGACGTTGGCCTCAGCAAACGGGGCGAGGAAGAAGCCAAAACCGCTGGCCAGACTCTGCGCGAGCGCGGATTTAGCTTCGACGTGGCTTTTACGTCGGTGCTAAAGCGGGCCATTAAGACGCTGTGGATCGTGCTGGAAGAAATGGATCTCATGTGGATTCCGGTCCATAACAGTTGGCGCTTGAATGAGCGCCATTATGGAGCGTTGCAAGGCCTAAATAAGGCCGAGACTGCGGCCAAACACGGCATGGAACAGACTCAGATCTGGCGGCGCAGTTACGACGTTCCTCCGCCGCCGCTGTCGTTCGATGACCCGCGCCATCCGCGTTTCGATCCCCGCTACCGCAAGCTGCCCCCGCATGTGCTGCCCGCAACCGAATCCCTCAAGGACACTGTAGAGCGGTTCCTTCCTTACTGGCACGAACACATCTCGCCTGTTCTGAGGGCAGGCGAACGGGTCATTATCGTAGCTCACGGCAACAGCCTCCGAGCGCTGGTGAAGTACCTCGACCGTATTTCCGACCAAGAAATCGTGGGCCTGAATATTCCGACGGGGATTCCCCTGGTCTACGAGCTGGACGAAGACCTCCGGCCTCTACGGCATTACTACCTGGGTGACCCAGAGGCCGTTGCAAAGGCTACCGCAGCGGTGGCCGGCCAGCTTACACGCCAAGGTTAACGGAGCACCCCGTCTTTCTCGGCCAACAAGAAGAGAAGGTCCACGCAGCGCGAAGCGTAGCCAGCCTCGTTGTCGTACCAGCTCACCACTTTAAAAAAGTGGTCATTCAACTCGATTCCAGCTTTCGCGTCATAGATGCTGCTGTGGCGGTCGCCAATGAAATCACTGGAGACAACCTCGTCTTCCGTATACGCCAAGATGCCTTTCAGCGGACCTTCCGCCGCAGCCTTCACGGCTGCATTGATCGCGGCCAAGCTTGTAGACCGGACACTGCGGAATGTGAGATCGACCACCGATACGTCTGCCGTCGGTACACGGAACGCCATGCCAGTAAGTTTTCCCTTGAGTTCTGGAATGCACAAAGTGACCGCTTTTGCGGCTCCCGTACTTGCCGGGATGATATTCTGATAAGCATTGCGCCCGCCACGCCAGTCCTTCTTACTGGGCCCATCCTGGGTGGGTTGCGTTGCTGTGACCGCGTGAACCGTCGTCATCAACCCTTCTTCGATGCCGCAGTGCTCGTGAATGACTTTTGCCAAGGGCGCCAAGCAGTTCGTCGTGCAACTGGCGTTGCTAATGACCCGATGCCGGGCAGGATCGTACCGGTCGGCGTTCACTCCAAGGCAGAACGTAGGCACTTGATCCGGGTTACTTTTCGTCGGAGCGGAAATGACGACCCGTTTCGCCCCAGCAGTAAGATGCTTTGCGGCCGATTCGTAGTCGGTGAAGAGCCCCGTGGACTCGAGCACGTAATCGACACCGAGTTCTTTCCACGGGAGGGCCGCAGGATCCTTAACCGATAACGCGCGAGTAGCCTTGCCGTCCACCGTGAAACCATCTTCTGTCACACGGATGTCTACCGGTCGCCCATTCAAGCGAAACCGCCCATGGGTGGTGTCGTACTGCAATAAGTACGCGAGGTTGTCAGCCGGAACGAGATCGTTCACCGCCACAATATCGAGCCCTCGTTCCGTGCCGATGCGATAGACCAAGCGCCCGATTCGGCCAAAGCCATTGATTGCTACTCGGAATCCCATGGGTTCCCTCCTGAGCACTGGTGCAGTAACGTGACGCCACAATAGGAAGGCCGCCCCTTTCATGCAACTTCCCCGCGTGGGTGAGCCCGCGTTTATGATCTTGCACAAACCAGCACATTCGTCTTTTAAAAGCCGGCGCGCGCCCGTAGCTCAGTTGGACTAGAGCGGCTGGCTTCGAACCAGTAGGTCGGGAGTTCGAATCTCTCCGGGCGCGCTCTCTCCCACGCGCAAGTCCCGATCGCGCGTTCGCAGGTTGAACTGCCACGGGCCTCAGGCTCAAGTCTGGGATGCGGCCTCTAGGCGCTCACAACGCCGCTCCTACGCGGAACTGCGCCGCTTGCAGTTGCCAGACACGGCGCGCCTCCCAGGGCACCGCTACTGCGTTCCCGGCACGAGGAACACGGAGCAAACCGGGTGCGGCTGCACCGGTACACAGGCAGAACCTCTGTTTCCTCGGGACTGTCTCGCTCTCTGGCAAGCCATCGTCTCCTGCGTGCTCTGTCCCCAAAACCGCTGCGTCCCCTTGCGCGTTGACCGAACGAATTTCTCTGAGCGTTTCAAGGCGGCCCTCCACGAAAAACGGGCATGGCCGTAACATCCTTGTTCCCCGCAACACCCGCCTGACGTGCGGTTACGTCCAAGCGGGCAATGGACGTGCACCACGACGGCGTTTTTACGCGACTTTGCTCAAGCCTCGTTGCTGCAGCTGCTGCCGGCTGGAGAGGGATTGGCTGGATACGCCGGTTCAACGAGCGACTTTCCAAACGGTGCCTTGCGGGGTGTCTTCAACTGTGATCCCCCGTTCCCGAAGCTCTTGGCGAATCCGATCCGCTGTGGCGAAATCTCTTCGACGCCGCGCCTCCGTTCTTTCCGCTAGTTTGTTCGCGACGTATTCTGGGCTCAGCCCCTGCGAACGAAGATGCCGCTGCTTCTCTTCTTCCAGAACCACGCGGGGGTCGTTCCCGCCGATTCCCAGCACGGTACTGAGTTCCCGTACAGTGGCTCGCAATGGGCCTAAGTTCGTCGTCTGCTTCTCGTCCATCGCCCGGTTGAGGTCGCGAATGGTATCGAACAGCACGGCTAGCGCGCGTGCCGTATTGAAGTCGTCATCCATCGCCTCCCGAAATTCCTGAATCCGTGCAGCATCGGGCGGCGCTGTCGCATCCGCACCGGCATCATCCGCACGAGCCAAGGTGTCGTATATCCGGCCCAGTGCTCGGGCAGCATCATCCAGTCGCTCCGGCGCAAAGTCTAGAGGGCTGCGATAGTGCGTACCCAAAACGAACAACCGCACTGCTTCTCCCCCAGACCGAGCAGCCGCTTCCGCCACCGTCATGAAGTTGCCCAACGATTTTGACATTTTCTCAGCGCCAATCGTGACCAGCCCGTTATGCAGCCAATAGCGGGCAAACTCGCACCCATGCGCCCCTTCGGACTGTGCAATTTCATTCTCGTGATGGGGGAAGATCAGATCCGCGCCTCCTCCATGGATGTCAAATGGCTGCCCTAAGTACTTCGTAGCCATGGCAGAACATTCGATGTGCCAGCCTGGACGCCCTGGACCCCACGGGCTCGGCCAGGTCGGCTCTCCAGGTTTGCTTGCCTTCCACAAGGCAAAGTCCATGGGGTGGCGCTTTCGTTCGTCCACATCGACGCGAGCACCGGCAATCATATCTTCCAAGCGCCGCTTGGAGAGCTTGCCGTAACTCGGAAATTTTTCCACGCAAAAATACACGTCACCATCGGCGACATAAGCAAGCCCGCGGTCGATCAGCTTTTGGATCAGCGCAACCATTTCCGGGATGTGCTCCGTGGCACGCGGCTCCTTGGTCGGTCGCAGGCATCCCAGCGCCCGCACGTCCTCGTCAAAGGCTGTAAGATTCGCCGCTACGAGCTCCGCTGTAGAAATCCCTGCTTGCTGGGCCCGGGCGATAATCTTGTCGTCCACGTCGGTGAAATTGCGGACGAAGGTCACCTCGTAGCCGCACCACCGTAAGTACCGGAAAACCACGTCGAAGGTCACCAGCGCCCGCGCATGTCCCACGTGGGAACGGTCGTACACGGTGACACCGCACACATACATTCCAACTTTCGGGGGATGCAACGGAACAAACGCTTCTATCTTCCCTGTCAGGGTGTTGTGTACGCGAAGAGCCAAGGCTGTACCTACGAAGCAAAACTGGCGAGCAAAAAACCGCTGCGGTCGGTTAACCCTTTCATTCTTCCTCCTCCCGCAGTCGGGCCAACACACTAAAGTCTTCCAAAGTCGTGGTATCACCGAGAGTTTCCGCGCCGGCCGCGATCTCTCGGAGCAACCGGCGCATGATCTTTCCAGAGCGGGTCTTCGGTAGTGCGTCGGCAAAGCGAATTTCTTCTGGCCGTGCAAAAGCACCTATTTCCTTCGCTACATGATCCCGCAGCTCGAGCTTCAATTCTTCCGTGGGTTTGTGGCCGGACTCTAAAGTCACGAACGCCACGATTGCCTGCCCCTTAATCTCGTCCGGCCTCCCCACCACCGCTGCCTCTGCTACCGCCGGGTGGCTCACCAGGGCACTTTCTACCTCCATTGTGCCTAGGCGGTGGCCGGCGACGTTCACGACGTCGTCGATTCGGCCCATGATCCAAAAGTAACCGTCTGCGTCGCGCCGAGCGCCGTCGCCGGTGAAGTAACAACCCGGGATTTGGCTCCAGTACTGTTGCACGTAGCGATCGGGATCACCGTAGATCGTTCGCAGCATCCCAGGCCAAGGTTGGCGAATCACTAGGTACCCGCCCCGATCCGCATCTACCGAGGCGCCTTCCTTGGTAACCACATCGGCGACGATTCCCGGGAAAGGCAACGTCGCTGATCCGGGTTTCGTCGGTGTGACCCCAGGCAAGGGAGTGATCAAGATGCCGCCAGTCTCCGTTTGCCACCATGTGTCCACGATCGGGCATCGCCCCTTACCGATTTCCTCATGGTACCAGACCCAGGCCTCAGGGTTGATCGGCTCGCCTACGGTTCCGAGTAAACGGAGGCTCGACAAGCGATGTTTCCGGGGCCATTCGCGTCCCCACTTCATGAAACTCCGAATCGCCGTAGGCGCAGTGTAGAAAATCGTCACGCCGTACTTATCCACGATGCGCCAAAAGCGATCAGGCTCGGGGTAGTTCGGTGCTCCCTCGTACATCACGGTTGTGGCCCCGTTGGCGAGGATTCCGTATACGACGTAGCTATGACCCGTAACCCAACCGACGTCTGCCGTACACCAGTACGTGTCTTCATCCTTCAGGTCGAACACCCACTTTGCCGTGATGTACGTGTGCACCATGTACCCACCAGTTGTGTGCACGACCCCTTTCGGTTTGCCCGTCGTGCCACTCGTGTAGAGAATGAACAGCGGATGCTCAGCATCCAGTGGCTCAGCCGGGCACTCGTCGGGAACTTTTTCTACCAGCTCTTGCCACCATCGATCGCGGCCTCCTTTCATGGCGACGGTTTCTCCCGTTCGACGCAGAACAACAACGTTTTCCACGGACGGCGCGTCGCGCAAAGCTTCGTCGGCGTTTGCTTTTAGGGGCACAATCCCGCCGCGCCGATAGCCGCCGTCGGCGGTAACCAATACCTTGGCTTGCGCATCCACCAGCCGACTCCGTAACGCATCGGCGCTGAAGCCTCCGAACACAACGCTGTGGACTGCACCGATCCGCGCACACGCCAGCATTGCGATGGCCGCCTCGGGTACCATGGGCAGGTAAATTCCGACCCGATCACCACGGCCAACGCCCAAGAGCTTCAACGCGTTGGCGAAGCGGCACACCTCGCGAAAGAGATCGTGGTAGGTGAGCACCCGGCTCTCCCCCGGTTCACCTTCCCAAATGATCGCTGCTTTATTGCGACGCCACGTTTTGAGGTGCCGATCCAGGCAGTTGTACGCCAGGTTCGTTCTTCCGCCGACGAACCATTTGGCAAACGGGGCCTTCCACTCGAGTACTTTCTCCCACCGAGCAAACCACTCGAGTTCCGTGGCGATATCCGCCCAAAAGCCCTCGGGGTCTTGCTGCGCCTGGCGCATTCGGGCTTCGTATTCTGCGCGAGTTAGATTAGCCCGCGCGCTAAACTCCGCGGGCGGGTGAAATAACCGCTGTTCTCGTAAAACCGATTCAAGTTCCACGTCGCCTGCCATGGTACTCACCTCTCGCCAAAAACATTACGCTCCACGTTCCCCTCAGCCCCGTCCTACGGTCCGAGAGCAGCTCTTGATGCCGTAGCGGAAAACCGACGTCAAGCTAACCCTCGCCGTCGTTGCGCCATACGTCCATCGCAAAGCCTAAAGCTTCCCCTAGTTCCTGCAGCGCAGACCGTGAGATTGCTGCGGCTGCAGCATCGTGGTTATGGATCAACCGAAAAAATAAATTTTGCGCCCACCTGAGCTCTACAGCCAGTTCCAAACGTTGCCCAGCTTCGAGGATCGCCCGAGCGCGGCGGTAACACTTTTCTCCCTGCGCACTTCCGATGCAAGCAACCGCATCGGCCAAGGCTCGCCCCAGCACCTGAGCAGCGACCTCTTTATCCACGTCCAACGCCCACCGAGCGGCGTTGTCTGCCACGGCTACCAGTTCATCCAGTTCCGCCGTGCCAGCAGCAAACTCTTGGACGCGCGTTTCCCAATTTCGCCGGACAACAAAACGCATGGCAATCCGCAATTCCTCGGGAAGTTCCAGCTCATTGTGCACGAGGAATTCGATCAGTCGTCGGTTATCCCTCACGATCCGTTCGTAGAGCCGACTTGCCCGCGCGAGCACTTCGCTGGTTATCTGATGCAGGATCCGCCGCCGTTCGGCCACGAACACATCAGCCAACGTGAAATGGCCGGACGGGAACTTCTGCTCGAGCTCCCGCAGCAACTGGACGATGGGCTGGGTCCGAAAAGTCTGCAGCATGTGTCGCAGCCAAGTCGAGTCGCGGCTTGGTTGCGCATGGTCGACAACACAGAAAAAATCATGACCACCGAGGTGCACAGCGGCGTAATCCAAGAGGCTCGATTCTTCTGTTGCTCGCTCGTACAATTCCACCTTTCCCGCCGAGAACGATGGGGTACCGCCGGTGTCGAACACCCGTTCCTGAGAAACGAAGCGGTAGGCGTACATCTTCTGAACAGCCGGAGGCGGGTCAAATAATGCGTTCATCGCGTAGTGAGCGACCACACGCCGCTGATCGCTCATGCGGGGGCGCACCAGACGTTCGAACACATCCGCACCATCCCGATACTGGGGCAGGTTGCTGCGCATGGGACGCAACCGTTGCAAAAAGGTTTCGAACAAGGAGCAACCGAAATGCTCCGCCAGTTGCATCGCGCGGGCCGCGTACGTGAGAACTTGCGTCGTTTCGAGACCGCTGGGATCGTCGAAGAACCACCCGCAGCTCGTGAACATGAGCAACGCGTGCCGCTGCATTTCCAGCAGCTTCCAAACTTGCACACGCTCTTCTCGCTGCAGCGTGCGCCGCGCGTGTTGCGCCAGAAACGACTCTCGTTCCTCGTCGGTATCGCGCAACAGGACCCGGATGTACGCGTTGCGCGCCTCCCACGGGTCGGTCAGATACCGACCTCCTTCCCGTTCGAAGAGGTTGTCAAGCTCCCCCTTGAGCCAGTCTAGCGTTTCTCGCAGCGGGCCTCTCCATTCGTGTTGCCAGGAAGCGTGTCCTGCATGGCACGAGCATCCGGCACGCCATCGCTCGACCCCGTGCACACAACTCCAGGACGTAAACGGTCGGACTTCCACCCGATCTGGCACTTCAACGTGGCGCAAATAGGCTCCGTAGTTGGTCAAACTGATGCGCTCGTCTTGCTCTAGAGCTTCCAACGCCGCTGCCAACGCCATCTCTCCGAAGCGGTGATGGTGCCCGTACGTCTCCCCATCGGTGGCAACGTGCACTAGCCCGTTTTCTTGGACCGACAGGGCGCGGGTCACCAATTTGGCTGCAAGCGCGCGCCCATCCCGCAACCAGCCCTCGAAGGCAATGCCCCGCGCCAGTGGGCCGTCGTAAAAGAAAACGACGATGGAGCGGCCATGGCCGAGTTCGCATCGGTACGGACGCGACGGATCGATCCCTTCTCCATGAATATCTTGCCAGGGCCCGCCTCCATACGAAACTCGCCTAGCCTGATGGGGGGCCAAAATGGTGTAACGGATCTTGTGATCGGCCAGCACGGCAAGTGCATGGTCATCCACCGCGGTCTCAGGCAACCACATTCCCTCCGGGGCCCGGCCAAAGCGGTACACAAAATCCTCGATGCCCCAACGCACTTGTGTCACTTGGTCTCTGGGAGAGGCCAACGGCAAGATCGCATGTCCATACACCTGAGCCATCGCGTTACCGCAGCCGTAACGCTCTTTCCCTTCAGCGTCGGCCCGCAAGACCTCGGCGTATAGTTCCGGGTGCTCCCGCTCGAGCCAAGCGAGCAAGGTCGGTCCGAAGTTGAAACTGATGGCGCTGTAATTGTTCCTGAGCGTGGTAATTCTCCCGCGCGGGTCGAGCACTCGCGCAGAGACGTTGGGCTCGTAACACTCTGCAGTTACCCGCTCGTTCCAGTCGTGGTAGGGAGCGGCCGAGTCTTGCACTTCAATGGCTTCGAGCCAAGGGTTCTCGCGCGGGGGTTGGTAGAAGTGACCGTGAATGCAGATGTAACGCGTTGTCGAACCCATCGGCAAGAAACTCGAAAACTCCTATTAGGGGATGGTTGCGACTGCGGTCAATGAGTGGCATCGCAGGCGCAAAGACTGGCCACTTCGGGCATGTCGTCCTCAGCGGTACGCCTCGGCACTTGCACGCCGCCTTGTCGCGCACGGACTCATAGTGCGCCGCTCAACGCGTCGCCGCACCGGAAACCGGCTTTGTTGGACAAGGCACAGCGTGAACGCAAAACACCTTCAGCCAGAGATTACGCTTCCACCGCCGCTCCCTCTTCTTTTTTGTCGCCTCGATGCAGAGCGCACCCATTCGCCTTTGCGAATCCTTGTCGGGCGCGCGAGGTCAAGAGCGCCGAGCCTTACATCAGCCGTGCCGCCGCCCCTACTCCGCCAGGTACCAGCCGTGTTGCCAATCTTGGGGCTCGAGCGTTTGCCCCACCGCCCGCGTGTTAGCCACGAAGAGATCCAATACGAGCACTGGTACGCGCTGCCGAAGCAGCACAGTGACGCAGCCATGTCGCCAATGATCCTCTTGATGAGCGTAGCCCCTTTGCGAACTCCTGATGTTTGCCTTTATCTGTAGTCCTCCTGGAGAGAACCCGATCGTTGAGGTACGCGGAGCAGTGCACCACGGCAGGCTACGTGAGGAGGATACGAACCGGGCTCGCTCCGCCCACATTTGCGTGGTGTTTCTTCAGCCAAGCGCCGGTTGGCCGGGCATTTTAGCTGGGCACAACGATGCAAGCGCCTGCGCTTTTGCCGCCCAACGCCGCGACCCGGAGCAGACTGCAAATCATTCGCAACGCATGAGTCTCAAGGTCTCTCCACCGGGTGATGCAAAAGAAAACGCGCGGTCCAGCAAATGAACTCTACTGCATATTTCGGTTGACCAGGAATGAAGCTGCAAGTAGTGTGGCGGCCATGCAGGGACTGTGTGCGAGGTGGTCATGTTGCCTGCTAACGGCTTGGTTGGTTCTGGCCGGCCGAGCGGCCGCCGACATTTATGTGTATCGTGACTCGCGCGGCGTGCTGCATTTTTCCAACGCCCCTGCTGAGCCAAAGTACCGCTTTTATCGATCCGAAAAGGGTTCCTGGCGCGCTGTGCGGTGGACAAGTTTGGGTCGCCGCTACGCCGACCCCAACCGGTACAAGGCTTACGAGGCAATCGTTCGCGACGCTGCGGAACGGCATCAGGTGGACGTGGCCTTGGTAAAGGCAGTAATCCGGGCAGAGTCAGATTTCGTCCCCGATGCAGTTTCGCCCAAAGGGGCCCTCGGCCTCATGCAACTGATGCCGTCAACGGCCCGTCGCCATGGTGTTATCCGTGTGTTTGACCCGCGCGAAAATGTCGATGGAGGTGTCCGCCACCTGCGGTACCTTCTCGACCGCTTTAGTGGCAATCTCCGGCTCGCTTTAGCAGCGTACAACGCTGGCGAGGCGGCGGTAGAGCGCCACGGTGGCATTCCGCCGTATCCCGAAACGTGGGAGTACGTTGCCCGCGTCCTGAACTTTCGCGACCGGTACCTCCGTGACCGTTACGCTCAGCGGAACTGAGCGCGGGAGTGGCACCGTTGTGGAAGGAATTGGCGAACTGGCCCAACTTCTTTACTGTCCTACGGATCTTTTTGATTCCGGTCGTCGTTGCCTTTCTTACCGACCCAGGGCCCGAAGCCGCCTTGGCCGCAACCGCCACGTTTTTTCTCGCGTCGCTGTCTGACTTTTTGGACGGTTACCTGGCACGGCGCTACGGCCTCGCCACCACATTGGGGAAGCTGCTCGATCCGCTGGCGGACAAGCTCATCGTAGCTGCGGTTCTGGTCATGTTAGTCGCGATGGAACGCGAACCGCAGGTTCCGGGCTGGGCGGTGGCGGTGGTCATCTCTCGAGAGATCGCAGTCACAGGTTTGCGGGCACTTGCCTTAGCCCATGGAGTCGTGATCGAGGCGGAAACCCTCGGTAAGTACAAAATGGCGCTTCAAATGGTCGCGCTGCACGGGTTGCTTTTGCATTACCCGTTCTTCGGCATCGATTTCTTCTCTGTCGGTATGTACTTCTTTTGGCTGGCCCTGGCGGTTGGTGTGTGGTCCGGTTTGGAATACTTCCGTCATGTTCTCCCGCAGCTTTGGCGCACCGGAGTGCAGAGTCCTGCCGGCGGGTGACGTTTTGAGGAGCTTGACTCTCCTCGAAGGCTGGCTGTCGGGCGCTTTGGGTTGCAGGTGCGCCGCGCCGATGTTACGAAGCGGCCCGTTTCGGCTGAATCCCACGCGCCCTTAGCTCAGCTGGATAGAGCACAAGACTACGAATCTTGGGGTCGGCCGTTCGAATCGGCCAGGGCGCGTTCTACGTGCACCTGTGGGCCGAGCGTGCCTCCCGCTTCAGCCGGCGCCGCTTGGCGCGTTTTCAAGAAACTCTTGTCAGCCACCTCCCGGCGGCCGTGCCCTCTGTCCAAGCAAGGCGCCCAACTTCCCAAGACTTACTGCTTGCTACAGGGCGCTGACTTTTCCGGATCAACGGCGAGGCACCGAGGTAGTGAGGTGGTGAGCCAAATCCGGTCGCGTTACCGTGGTTCCCCTCGGATTTAGGTAGCCCAACCGAAGGGTACTCCTTCTCGCTGGCCGGCTGAGCGAGGCCTAGAGTTTCTCGAGCCAGCCTCGTGCTTCAACGGTTTTCGACTCGATCGGTACCATGAAGAAGCCGGAGCCAAAGCAATCCGCGGCGTCGCCCCGAACTCGCGCCGTTGCCTCGAATTCCTCCAAGTGCGATGAGACGGAGGGCCCAATGGACACAGGGAAGTACCGTGGGCGTTGGAACAAGAGAGGGCAGCCTTAGTGACCGGCGACTCGTGGGATATTTCGGATCGGATCGAACGGATCGAAACCGTAGAGGACGATTTGGGGGTACGGATCGATGGTCTCTTGGCTTACTTGGGTGTGGAGGCGGATGAGCTCAAGCTGACCATCAACGGCGAGTTGCACGCTATGGAAGATGATACCTACCCTGAGGCTGTTGAACTGGTCGCAGCCGCCTACGACGAACGGGGACGCGTGTTAGCCATTCACACGGCCTTCCTCTACCCTTTTCGCTACTTCGACGTTTTCTCCATTCGGCTTGCTGTGCCAACTGAGCCGGCAAAGATTCGGATTTTCCCGCGGGGCAGGTAGCGGTGGTCTCAAAAAGCGGCAGGCCGGGTGTTCGGCCATCTTAGATTTTTCGGTCCCGGCCTGCCCAGTACGGATCGCGCAACTTGCGCTTGTAAAGCTTTCCGTTGGGATCGCGAGGCATTTCCGCGATGAAATCGATGCTCCGCGGGCACTTGTAACTCGCCAGCCGCTGTCGGCAAAAGGCTAAGATTTCCTCTGCCAGCTCGGGCCCCGGCGTTACGTTCGCTGCGGGCTCGATGACAGCCTTCACTTCTTCGCCCCAATCGTCATTGGGGATACCGAACACGGCTGCGTCCGCCACCTTGGGGTGTGTCAATAAAACCGCCTCAACTTCCGCGGGGTAAATGTTTGCACCCCCGGAAATGATCATGTCGATTTTGCGGTCACAGAGGAACAGATAACCTTCCTCGTTCAAGTACCCGACGTCCCCGACCGTGAAGAACCCCTCCCGCCGATTGGCTTCCGTCTTCGCTTTGTCTTTGTGGTACTCGAAGTCTGCTTGTCCGAGCTTCATATACACCGTGCCCGGAACGCCCGGCGGACAATCGCGCCCTTCGTCGTCCAGGATACGGATCTCCGCACCTGGCCAAGGCCGCCCTACCGTACCGGGATATCGGAGCCATTCCTCTGGCGTAACGATGGTACCGCCTCCTTCACTTGCCGCGTAGTATTCGTAAATCACGGGTCCCCACCATTCCAACATCCGGCGCTTTACTTCGACCGGGCACGGAGCAGCCGCATGAATGACGTGCCGCCACGAGGACACATCGTATTTCCGTTTCACCTCCTCGGGAAGTGCCAACAGACGATGGAACTGCGTGGGCACCATGTGCGTCGTAGTGGTCCGATAGCGTTGGACGATCTCCAAACAGCCCTCGGGCGTCCATTTGTCCATCAGCACAACGGCGTGCCCAAAATGCAGCGACGCGCCGGCGAACAGAAGCACAGCGGTGTGGTACAGAGGCGAGCCAGTGAGATGCACATTGTCGTTTTCCGCCTGGATTCCAAACATGGCCAGGAACCAGGCGTACATCGAAAATACGGTGTCCGGGTCGTACGGCGAGAGGGGCCTTCGCACACCTTTCGGCTTACCGGTCGTGCCGCTCGTGTAATTCATGACTTGTCCGGCCGTGCGGTTATCCGGCAGTGAGTCAGGCTGCCCCTCTTCGAGCTCCTCGATCGAGCGAAAACCCGGAATGGTGCCGCGGGCGAAACACCGGTGCTTTTGGAGTCCGGCTTCTTCGGCTGCGCTCTGGCAGGCAGCCGCAAAGCGCTCGGAGGCGAGGAAGATTTTTGCCTCGCAATCTTGCAAAATGTAGGCGATCTCCGAACTCGTCAGGTGCGTGTTAATGGGCACCAGATACCAACCTGCTTGCCCGGCGGCCAGGTACGCCGCAATCATGTCTGCGCTATTCGGTAAGACCGCAGCCACGCAATCGCCTTTTTCCATGCCCTCTTTGCGCAGGCCGTGAACCATGCGATTGGCGCGAGCGAGTAGTTCCCCAGCGCTCCAACGTTTTTCATTCGGCTCCACAAGTACCAATCGTTCCGGTCGTCGTTGTGCCAACTGCCAAAAGCCATATTCCGACACTGTTCCCGCCTCCAACTCGATGTTGTCAAGAACCACGCGGCAAACCGAGAATTCGCTGCGCGATCAGGTTTCGTTGAATTTCCGAGGTGCCGCCCATGATGGTTTCGCTTCGCGCATAAAGGTAATCGTGCGTTGTCCGCTGCCAGGGCTCTTCCCACCCAGGTGCGGACCCAAGCCCCAGGGCATCCAAAAGCCTCATGGTAACCTCCTGTAAGCGCTGATCGGTCTCACTGCCGAGAACCTTCTCCAAGGAGCTTTCGGCACCAGGCTGACCCGTTTTCTTGAGCCTCGTGAGGCTCCGATATCCCATCAGCTCCAAGAGCTTCACCTCCATCCAAGCTTGTGCAAGCTGCTGACGAGTCAACGAATCCCCCAGCATGGCCCGACGCCGCGCGATGCCTAAGGCGTGACGCAAACTCCTCCGAATTTTCCGCTGGAACGTGAACGTCCACACCGGGCCGCGCTCGTGCGCCAAAATGCCCATGGCAATCTCCCAGCCGCTTCCTGGTCTGCCCACCAGAAGATCGGCTGGCACCCGCACGTCGGAGAAAAACACCTCGCAAAATTCTGCCTCGCCAGTCATTTGCCGCAGCGGCCGCACGCTAATCCCCGGAGTCCGCATATCGACGAGGAGCAAGCTCAGCCCGCGGTGGCGCGGCTGGTCGAACTCGGTCCGGCAAAGCAAAAAGCACCAGTCGGCAATGTCCGCATGACTCGTCCACACCTTCTGCCCGTTCACGACGAACACATCTCCGTCTCGTTCCGCCCGTGTACGCAGGGAGGCGAGGTCCGACCCAGCACCAGGCTCGGAAAAACCTTGGCACCAGAGTTCCTCGCCCGAGAGCAACGGCTTTAAAAACCGTTGCTTTTGCTTCTCCGTGCCGTGGCGCAAGATCGCTGTGCCGATGAGATCTACCGCACCGCTGCTGGCAATGGGCCGGGGTGCCCCCGCTCGATCCAGTTCCTGCTCGAACAGCCAGCGCTCGACAACCGTGGCGCCCCGGCCACCCAACTCCCGCGGCCAACTAATGGCCGCCCACCCACCTTCGTAGAGCAAGCGCTGCCAGTCGCGCGCAATCTCCACCCACAGCGGGTCGTCCGCCCGAGTCCACATGTGCTCCTTGCGCCAGGCCGTGGGTAGGTTTTTCTCCAACCAACTGCGCGCCTCGGAAGCGAACGCCAACTCCTCTGAAGAGAAGGAAAAATCCATTGACTCGTTTGATTCCCAACGAACGTTTGTTTGTCAAGACGATGCGCGCGATAAGCGAGGGCTCCGCGAACCCGCATCCTCGCAGCGGCGTGGGGCCTTATCTCCTTTGCGCAGCTACGCGTGCATTCCAACCCTAACTCTGCCCCACCACCAAAGGAACGGGTTCAAAGTCACTGTGCTCCGCGTTCCAAAGGAACGCTTTTGCGTCCACCACGCGTCCGTCGCGCACAGAAACAACCACCTGAGCTGCAGCCGCATAGTTGGGGTCGTCGAGCCACCCTGCGGCCGCCGCACGATCCTCCGCCGAAAAGTACGCGTCGTGCTCTGGGTGGGAATGATAAAAGGCCACCAGCTTCACCGTTCCGCGGTAAGCTTCTTCCAGTAGCGGGGCCACCTCCTCGTATCGCATACTGTAAGCGGTACGTGCTGTCCGCGGAAAGGTCTCAGGGTCGCGGGCGTGCAGCAGGTTTTGGATGTTCGTGATCCGGATGGCTTCCTCCTTGCCGGAACGCGCGATCACGACACCGCAGCATTCCTCCGGATAGGTTGCTTCCGCATGTGCAACGATTTCCTGCCAGACAGCGTCGGTTAACGTGACCATTGTCTTAAGGTCCTCCCACCCGCTTTTGCGACCGTGCCGTGGCTGCGCGAATCAAACGGGTTAGCAAGGCATTGAGCGGTGTTGGTACGCCGTGCCGCTCTCCGCGCCGCCACACCTCGCCGTTGATTGCGTCCACTTCTGTTCGCTTGCCCTGTTCGAGATCTTGAAGCATCGAAGAGCGATGCGCTGCGGTACGGGGCACGAGTGAGGAATAAAACTCAGCCCGGTACGCCTCTGCGCTCGCCCACCGCAAGGGAACCTTTTCCGCCACGGCTACGGCAAACGCCTCTTCGATCACCCCATTCATGATCGCACGCGTGTCAAGATTTTCTGCCAACCACCCGTAGTTGCACCCGAGAAGCGCCCCAAGAGGATTCAGCGCAGCGTTATAGAAAGCCTTGGCCCAAAGCTCTGCCTCAATCGAATCACAAACCTCAGTTCGGATCCCCGCTTCGGTAAAGATCGATGCCCATTGCTGCGCCGCAGCCTTCGACTTTTGCTCGGCGGGAACGTACGGCCCGATCCGGACGGGCTCAGCGCACACGGTCACTTCTACCGCTCCTGGCTCCACCATCCTCGCACCGAAGATCACGCGACCTCCAAAAAGCCTTCGGGGATCGATGTGCCGGGCGAGCACCTCGAGGTTGCCAAGACCGTTTTGCAGCGAAATCACCTGCCCATCGGCACAAACTTTTTGCGCCGCCACCTCTGCGATTACAGGCGTGTCGTAACTCTTCACGGTCACCAAAACTGCGTCAAAACTCGTCCCGCAGTCCACCGGAGCAGTGACTGCCTCGAGCTTCCGGCAATGATACCGGCCCCAAATGCCGTCGACGACCAGCCCCCGGCGCTTGACCGCCTGCATGTGCGCTGCCCGACCCAATAACGTTACGTCGTGGCCCGAGTGGGCTAGAAGCCCTCCAAAGACCGAACCGATTGCTCCGGCTCCGGCCACTAAGATACGAGCCATTTGGTCCCGATTAACAAACCTCCACCCGTCTTGTCAGCACCAACGTCTGTTTCGGCGCGACTCTTCTCCAATGGCAAGCACCCCTGTCCCCGCATCGACCTTACGCAAGACGCCCGCATACCGGCGCCGTCACGATTCAACGCCAGCCGCAGCCATACGGGACCTAATTTCCTTGCCCTTTCGCGTGCCAGACCGTTTCCTGCCTTCCGCTTCCTGGCACTTTGCCTCTGCGCTGCTGGGCCCGTTGTAGGCATTGCCCCCGACCATTACACACCCGCGCCCATGGCGAAGCGCCGGAGTCAAACTGGGGCAGCCAAGAAGAGGAGCGCAACGTGGGTAGCACTGAGTGCTGTATTTACCATCGCCTTGTGTCTGCGGCTTGTGTACTTGCACTCGATCCAGAACAGCCCGAGCGCGCTTGTCCTCCAAACAAATGCACTGCGGTACCACACTTGGGCTCGAGCAATCCTCGATGGTAACCCCCCGGTCCCTCCATTCGACCAACCACCCGCTTACGCTTACTTCGTAGCTGCCGTATACAGGCTTTTCGGGGCCGACCCCTCGTCCGTGCGGGTTGCTCAGGCAGTTCTCGACGCCATCGGCTGTACACTCCTCGCTGCTCTCGCCGCGCAAAGGGGTGTACCGATCGGGGTTGCGTGGGCAACGGGTCTTCTCGCGGCGATGTATGGACCACTCATCTTTTTCACGGGGGAAATTCTCCCAGCCACCGCGTCGCTCCTCTTGCTTGGCCTCGCCGCGTTCGCAGGGTCCCGAAAACACTGGCACGTGGCCGGTGTGCTGTGGCTCGCGGCCACCCTCTTCCGGACAGAGTTCTTGCTTCCGTTTGTCGCTTACGTAACCTGGGTTTTCTTTGGCGGCTTGCGCTTGCCTGCCCGGCAACTTGCAACCTGGGTCATTCTCGGGTGGCTCATTGCCACAACGGTTGTGAGCGCTGCTGCTGGCAGGATCGTGCCCTATACGACGGGCTTCGGTCTCAACCTGTGGCTAGGGAATAATCCCCATGCCGATGGAGTCGATCCGTTCCCGCCCGTACCATTACGCGCCGCCCTAGAGCGTGCCCGCGCAGCTTCGGGCAACGACCCGGTAAAACTCGAACGTTGGTTCCTGGGCCAAGCCTTCGCGTTCTGGCGAGAGTACCCGGGCGAAGCGCTGCGGCTTCTGTGGAAGAAGTTTCGTTGGACCCTGGTAGACCGCGAGCTCCCAAACACGGGTGACGTTGCCTGGCAGCAAAGCCACAGTTGGCTGTTTCGTCTCCCGTTATTTCCCCTTTCTTTTGGAGTCGTACTGTGCCTGGCCGCCGCAGGTTTTGCCACAGGTTTCGGGCGGCAATGTTGGAAGGGAGATTTCATTCCCTTGGTGATCGTTGCCGCCTGCACGCTTGTTACCTGTAGCGTATTCTTCACCAACGGACGCTTTCGCTTGCCGCTCGCGCCGCTTCTTTTGGTCTCGGCAGGACACTTTCTTGCCGCACTAACGGCTAACGGTGTCCGCAGGCACCTGCGCCAGCACCCCCTGGCACTTACGGCAAGTGTCGCGGTTGCCCTCTGGCTTGCATTTGCCAATCCCTTCCAGGTGCGGAAGTACTTCGTTCCTGCCCTGCTCACGAACGCCGGGGTTGCAGAGCGTCTTGCGGGTGAACTGCAGGTCGCGATCCGCCTTCTGGAGCGAGCAGTTGCCGCGACTCGCGAAGACGACTTGGCATGGTCCCACCTAGCCTTGGCCAGAGAGCAGATCGGCGACCTAGTCGGAGCAGCCCATGCGTACTTGGACGGCCTTACCTTCGCATCCTACTCGCAGGATTTGCGCCAGTTGGCGCGAGAATTTTGTGTCCGCCACGGCCTCAAACCCCAGTGGATCGATGAATGGATTGAAAATTCTTCGCTCACAGAAAGGCAGGCCCTCCGCACTCAGATTGTGGAAACCATCCGGAAAGCCACAGGGACGAAGCATTCGACTGAGCAATGGAACTAGGCGCGGATACGGATCCACCTTCGTCACGCCACAAGGGAGCAGAGCTTCCTTCCGCACAATTAGCCTTGAGCTGCATCCCGCCCTTTTCCGCAAAATACCCCTTGCCAAGTCATTGCGCCTCGGGGTATGCGGCAACTGCGTTTTTCTTCGGACGAGCTTAGGGAGGGACAACAGGCGTGGTACACGAGCAAAGGCTGCTAGTAATTCTACTCATTTTCGTAACTTTGCTTCTCCCGGTGTTTCAACGCGCCGTGGCAGAGCCGTGTGATCCGAACGACCCCCGTTTATTGAAGCCGGATCTTCAAGCGCTGACCCCAACCCGCGCACGTGTAGTAGAGCGCCAAGGTGCGCGGCGACTGTATTTCACCACCAAAATAGCGAACGTGGGGAAAGGCCCTCTGATTGTCGAGGGTAAAACCGTTAACACCCCCTTTGGTCCAGTGACCAAGGCCACCCAAATCGTGCGGCGGAGTGACGGAACAACATGCACAAAAGACGCTGGTAGCTTCGAGTTCCACAAAAGTCACAATCACTTCCACGTGAACGATTTTGCCGAGTACTTGCTCCGCAAGGACGATCCTTACACTGGACCTATCGTGGCGCGAGCGAGCAAGATTTCGTTCTGCCTGACCGATATCGAACCAGTCCGCGGTTTCTTCGACGGAACACGCCAGGTCTTCGCCAACTGCGGCGTGCAAGAGGGGATTCAGGGGATCTCTCCAGGATGGGCCGACGTTTACGACGATTTTTACCCGGAGCAGTATATCGAGTTAGACATCTGCCGCACTGACGGTGGTGTCCCCCCTGGGCAATACTATCTGGTCAACGTGGCGGATCCTGACGACCTGTTACTCGAAGAACGCGAGGACTATGCCTCCAATGCCGGCATTGTTGCGGTCACGGTTCCGCCGCGCACGGGTAACTTCCCAATCCCCACCGACCCAGCGTGCCCACAACCACCCCCGTCCACACCTACTGCAACGGGCATCCGGCCTACACCAACCGCAACTCCACCGCCGGTCATCAATCCGCGGCCCCCACGAGCACCGCGTCCTCCGCGGCCGACTCGCCCACCGCGACCAGCTCGCCGGCCTGGTCCCCACGGTTAGCCTGTGTCCAAGCCCATCCCTGGGCTGAAACTTTCTGAAGCCGCAGCAGCTTGTGGTGCAGGTACGGCCAGCATAAACACCCTGCCGTGACTGCCGTCATCTTGGCCGCTGGGAGAGGGAAGCGTTTAGGTGACCTGACGAAACATTGCCCGAAGCCGTTGCTGCTCGTTCGGGCAAAACCCATTGTGGAGCATATCCTTCGCGGCATCCGCGGGGCGGGCATCGATCGTGCCATCCTAGTGGTAGGTTACCTGGGCGAGCAGATTGTCGCCGCACTCGGTAATGGGGCCCGACTCGGAATGGATTTACGCTACGTCTGGCAAAGGGAGCCACGGGGAACGGCGGAGGCTCTCCTTTTGGTGCAGCACCTTGTCGATGAGCCGTTCCTCTTGTCCTGGGGCGACGTTCTGATTTCGCCGCAAAATTACCGTGCTCTTGCCGAGGCATTTGCTGCACGGCCAGCAGCCGCGTGGATCTTAGTCAACGAAATGGCCGACCCTTCCGCTGGCGCTGCAGTCTACTTTGACGACAGCGGGCGGGTGCAGCGCATCATAGAAAAACCTCCGCCGGGAACCTCCACCACTTGTTGGAACAACGCGGGAGTCGGCATCTATTCCCCCGCCATATTCCATTACGCGGAACGTACTCCGCTCTCTCCCCGCGGAGAACGGGAATTGCCGAGTGCATTGGACATGATGATCGCGGCAGGGGAAGCTGTTCATGCATTGCCCATTGCCGGCTTCTGGAGTGACGTGGGAACGCCCGAAGCCCTTGGCTACGCCGATCGATATTTTGACGGATGAAGCCCATGCCTGGAGATTTGAGTGTCACTTCGTGGCGTCATCTCCCTGCGGGCGAAAAAGACCGCGTGGGCGCCCTCGTCGAGCAATTCCGGAAAAGGTTCTCGCGCGCTCCAACGTTCGTTGCTTTAGCGCCGGGACGGGTCAACCTCATCGGAGAGCACACCGATTACAACGGTTATCCGGTGTTACCTGCCGCCATGGAGCGCCACATCGCGGTGGCCGCAGCACCCCGTAGCGATGAGCTGGTTACAGCTCAGGCCACCGCCCCTCGGTTTGATCTGTGCACCTTCTCCTTGAGAGCGCCCTTGCAACCTGCCTCTGCCGGCCACTGGGGAAACTATGTAAAGGCCGCGGCGCAACTGCTACTCGCGCGTCGGAGCGACCCCCGAGGCGCAGATCTGTTGGTGGACGGCACCATTCCCGCGGGCGCAGGCCTCTCCTCCTCGTCGGCCCTAGTGGTTGGAGCTGGCCTAGCGCTGTTGGCATCTGCGGGAATCTCCGGGCTGTCGCGGCTTTCGCTTGCTGAAGAGTTCGCTGAAGCCGAACAATTCGTAGGAACAATGAGCGGGGGAATGGATCAAGCCTGTTGCTTGCTCGCGCAGGAACAGTGTGCTCTGCGCATCGATTTTTTTCCCCTCCGCGTCCGACCCGTATCGTTCCCGGCTGGGCACCATATCGTGGTGTGCCACAGCCTCGTCACAGCGGAAAAATCCGGCCCGGCTCGGACCGCTTACAACCTCCGAGTGTGGGAATGCCGCGTCGCCGCGCGGGTTCTAGCCTTCCTTCTGAACCGACTCCGACCTTTGTCGATCGACCGCCTTGCGGACCTCGAGCGTCATTTTCCGTCCGTGCCTCGGCACTCATTTGTGGATTTGCTCGCCGACCACATCCCGGACCGGCCTCTCTCGCTCGACGAAATCGCACGGGTGCTCAAGGCCGACGTGGGCACTTTCCTGCCAGAGCGCACAAAGGCCCCTTTGCCGCTCGACACGCCGCTCAGCATCGTGCGTCGTGCCCGCCATGTGTTTTCCGAGGCTACCCGTGTCGAACTTGCGGAGCAGGCGTTACGTGAGGGTGATCTACGCACCTTGCACGGCGCGATGCGAGCATCGCATGCCAGTTGTCGCGACGATTACGAGGTTGGTTGTTCTGAACTCGAGGCGCTAGTGAAGGCGGCGACCGAGTCAGGCGCCCTGGGCGCGCGTCTGACAGGTGCTGGCTTTGGTGGATGCACCGTCCAACTCGTGCAAACAGAGCAGCTCCCAGAGTTCTTCGAACGGATCGACCAAACCTTTTACGCACCCCGCCTCCCTCACCAGCGATGCTTCGCGGATTACCGCTTTGCGTTTCGGCCAAGCAGCGGAGCCAAGTTGGTTGTCATTGATTGACGACCTACCGTCTCAATCTTTCTTCGTGCCCGTTCCCTGCGTCGGGATCCTACGCTAAACACTGTGACTGCTGTGGAACAGGCGGAGTTTGCGAACCGGGTGAGCAGCTACATCGCCGAGAAAACGGGGGCACCACGAGTCGATGTCTTACGTCTCGAACGCTTACCCGGGGGTGCCTCCAGGGAAACGTGGGGGGTAGAAGTCCGCATTGCCACCAACGGAGAACAAAAAAGCCAGTCTCTGATTCTCCGGCGCGACCCACCCGGATTGCACCTACCCGGTCAACGCTGGCAGGAATTCGAACTTCTGCGGCTGGCGCACGAAGCAGGGGTACCAGTGCCGCGGGTCTACTGGTGTGAGTCAGACCCGAGTTACCTCGGCGCTGCCTTCCTGATCATGGAGCGGGTCGAAGGGGAAACCATTCCCCGTCGGCTGCTCCGCGACGAAGCGTACCGAGAGGCTCGTCGAGCGTTGCCGCAACAGCTCGCACGAGCCCTCGCCGCAATCCACGCGATGAACTGGCGCGGAACGCCGCTCGAGCAATTACCGATGCCCCCGGAGAACCAGCCGGCCTCTCTCTTCGAACTTGATCGCTTCGAGCAACTCTACCGTGGCCTCAGCCCCGATCCCCATCCGGTTTTTGAGCTTGCGTTTCGTTGGTTGCGGCACCACGCCGAGCGGGAAGAGCGACGAACCCTGGTGCACGGCGACTTCCGCCTGGGCAACGTCATCTGTGGGCCGGAGGGGTTGCGCGCGGTGCTCGACTGGGAGCTGGCCCACGTGGGTGACCCACTGGAAGACATTGGTTGGTTGTGCGTCCGCTCGTGGCGCTTTGGGCACGACGACTTGCCGGTTGGGGGCTTAGCCAAACGTGAAGAATTTTACACGGCTTACGAAGAGGCAAGCGGATGGAAAATTGACCGCCGCCGAGCTCGCTATTGGGAGCTTCTGGGTAACCTAAAGTGGGGAGTTATCACGATCCTGCAGCTCCGAGGTTATCTGGACGGAGATGGCACTAACGTAGAACGTGCAAGCTTGGGTAGGCGGACGGCAGAGGTCGAACTGGAGCTGCTGTGTGGGATGAAAGGAGAATATTCTTGAGCCCCGTCATTCGTTCTTCCGCGGCGCTTGCCTGGTTGTTGGCATTTTCTGCCGGTTGCGGGCAGGTCAAGAAGGAGCCGCTTTTTGCCCGTTCCCTCGCGGAACTTGTACCCCACAACCACCGCGATCACTTCGTGTTCGTCGTAGAAAGGCCCACCCCCGAGGGCTTTCGGCCTGCCGCGCTCCAAGTGGAGCACGTCACGAAACTTTCCGAAGCCAACGAGTACGAGGTCAGCTTGAGCGAGGACGGCATGGCCACTGGGCGCGTGGTCCTCCGCGACGATGGATCCACACTCTGGATCGTGGTCGAGGAAGACTACACCAGGGGCTTGCGTCTATCTTACGATCCCCCGATCCCGTACGTATCGGTTCCTCTGTACGCTGGAGAGACGACGATCACGAGCAGCGCGGACCTCCGCCAGCTTGGAACCAACCAGGCGGCAGGGCGGCTGCTCGTAACCCAGAAGACCCGTGCCAAACCGGAACCCGCTGGGCAGTGGCTCGCCGGTGCCTACGCCAACGCGATTCGCCTGGAAGTGGAGCGCTCTTACGATGGTCCAGATGGACCGACTCAACTGACCAGCACAACGGTGCTGGTTCCAGGAATCGGAGAGGTTCGCTCGGAGGGCTCTGCAGCCGGCAGTCCCGTCATGCGCCGCCAGCTTGCCTGCGCAATTGTTGCCAGTCGGCGGATTGGAGATTGTCAGGCGTTGCTCCGCCGTTGAGGGTCGAGGGCCGGAGCGCGAACGAAGACCGCAACATGCAAGATCGCCCCACGATTGACGAGCTACTGACAGCGGTGCAAAGTTTTCTCGAGCGCGAGATCGTTCCACGGCTCGATGGCCGCCTGCAATTTCACGCTAGGGTGGCTGCGAATATCCTCGCCATCGTTCGCCGGGAACTTCAGTTGCAACCCGAGCTGACCCTCAAAGAGTGGCACCGCCTTGCCGCACTGCTTTCGAAGCAACGCCAGGAGCCACCTGCCGCGCCCGAGGGTGTGGCGCAAGAAGTGCGCGCGTGGACCGAAGAGCTTTGCGCGTGGATTCGCTCTGCACCCATGGAAACCTTGCTGGCGTCCGAGGCGCTGTGGCGACATCTCGAGCTCACCACCAAGGAGAAACTTGCCGTCGCCAACCCACGCTTGCTTTCCTCGGAGTAAGCAGGAAGTCATCGAGCGGCTCCGGGTCTCCGGCTTGACCCGATTGGCGAACATTTGTTAACGCGAGGCCATGCTTTGGCCTGACGCCGCAGCGGAGTTCGACCGCTTGCGTGCCACTTTAAAGTGGGTGGCAGAACATAGCCCGTACTACCGACGTGCGTTTGAGTCTGCCGGCGTGCGCGTCGACGAGATTCGCAATTACGAGGCATTTCGCCAATGTGTTCCCATCCTGCGCAAGACAGATCTGGTGGCCAATCAGCGTGCACACCCTCCCTTTGGCGAGTTCGTCACAGTTCCGAGAAAGCTTTTCGGAAGCCTCCACACCTCGCCTGGGCCAATTTTTCTGCCGCGCTTACCCGAGGAAAACCAAGGCACAGAAACGCTGCGCGAGGCCATCCGCGCCATGGGGGTCGCCCCCGGTGAGGTGGTTCATATTACGCTCTCCTATCACATTATGCCCGGCGGCCTTCGCCTGCACCGCGCGTTCGAAGCCGCTGGGTGCCTGGTAATCAACGGGGGCACGGGCTCGAGTCAACTGCAGGTGGAGCTCGCTCGGGCCTGGCAGGCGACTGTGTACGCTGGTACCCCCAGTTTCCTCGCCCACCTCGTAGACACCGCTCGTTCCATGAGCTTGGATCCGCGGCGCGATTTGTTCTACCGTGTCGGGTTTTCCACCGCGGAAATGCTAACTCCGCAGTTGCGGCACGAACTTCAAGCTGCGTTGGGGATCGAGCTTTTCGATCATTGCGGGGAGGCCCAAATCGGTCCGCTTGCAGGTGAGTGCAACGTGCACGACGGAATGCACTTACATGCTCGGGATTTGTTCTGCGAGTTCTTGGACCCGGTCACCGGCAATCCCGCCAAACCTGGCGAAATCGGTGAGCTCGTTGCTACCCAGCTTGGGCCACGGGCACTTCCGCTCGTTCGCTACGCTCCGGGCGACGCCTTCGAGCTCATCCCGGGCTCGTGCCGTTGTGGGCGCTCGACACCGCGAATTCGCTTTGTCGGCCAAGTCGGAGCAATTCGCAAGATCAAAGGTGTGCTGGTGCACCCTCAGCAAGTGCATCGAGTATTGCAGCAGTTCCCGCAGGTCCGGCGCTTCGAAATCGTGATCCAACACCCTCCCGGAGAACGGTACGAACGAGTGCGATTGCGCATTGGCACGGACATGGCCCTGCCCGTGCCGGACCAACTGGCGGCCGAAATTGCCGCCGCAGTGAAGTCGAGCGTACTGTTAAGTATGGAGGTCGAGTTCGTACCCGAATCGGAAATTCCCGAGGAAGCTACACGCCCACCTTACGCGGCTACGATCCGCGATCTACGACCAGGCAAAGGGGCTTTGCCTTAACGGTGGCGAGCTAGGAGGTTCGGATCGCATGGGCGCCGATGGAGAGCGGAAGCGTTTGGAACGGGAGCGGTTCTATGAGCCGGAGATCCAAACCTTGCCACGGGAACAACTGCTCGAGCTACAGTGGCAGCGATTGCTGCGGCAGTGGCGCCGGATTTGGGACACACCGATTCCCTTCTTCAAGAGAAAACTCGAAAGCGCTGGGGCCACGCGCGAGGATCTCCGCAACCTCAGGGATCTTCGGTTGTTCCCCACGACTACCAAGGCGGAGCTTCGCGAGAGCGAAGCGCAGTTTCCCCCGTTTGGGGACTACCGCGGGGCACCTCCCGAGCAGGCGGTCCGCCTAGGAGCATCGACCGGAACCAGCGGCCGTCCGACGCTCATCCTGTGGACCCGTAAAGACTTGGAAGTTGACTACCGGGCTTCTTTCCGAGCACGGTGGCGGTGGGGGATTCGACCCGGCACGTGTCTAGCGAACGCGCACCCCTTTGGAATGAATGCTGGGGGCTGGCACTTTAGCCACGGAATTGAAGGGTTGGGGATTCTCAATGTTCCGTCAGGTCCACCGGGCACGGCGGGGGAAATCCGGGACGTTCTCGAAGTGTGGCGGCGCCTGCGCCCAGATACGTACCGCCTGTTCGGCAACGTGGCAACGCGCTTCGCAGAGGCGGCTCGCGAACTCGGCCTGGACCCGCAGCGAGACCTCAATTTGTGCATCGCCGGCGATCACCCCGCAGAGCAGTACTTGATGGTCAGCAGCGGGCTCGAAGCCCTGCCCTTACTGGGCAGCGCTTGCGACGAACGCGACGGCGCACACGTTGCGGAGGACTTGGCCATTGTCGAGGTAGTGGAGCCAAATTCGGGGCGGCTTTGTGGACACGGGGAGCGCGGCAATCTTGTGGTTACGGTCTTGGAGAAAGACAATTTTCTTTTTCGCTACGACCTCGAAGACATTGTGCGATGGAACGAACTCCCCTGCCCCTGCGGCGAAACCCACCGGCGCCTGTTTTACGAAGGGCGCGCGCGCGACCTTGTTCGGGTGGGTGACAAAGCTTTGCTTCCAATCGATGTGGCACTTCTCCTCTACGAGTTCCCGGAGATATCCACGCCCTCCGCAGAGTACCAAATCCTGAGGCCCGATCGCCCGCTGCCGGCGTTGCACGTGCAAGTCGAGTACCCGAGGTCTGTCGATACGGCAGGGCTCGAGCAGCGCCTACGCCAGCGGCTACGCGATCGGTTCGGCATCGACTCCGAGTGGCATTTCGTTCCCCGCGGCACCGTACCGCGCTTCGCTTATAAGGCGAACCGTGTCGTGGACGTACCCGCCAGTCAACTTGCCCGTCAATGAACACGAAGCATACGACCCATGGAGGCCCTGCAGTGCATCAAACGCAGCGAGCGCTTCAGTCCTTGGCGTACTCCGGTTGCAAGGCGCGTGTTATGGTCGGTCACAGGTGCAAACTGCTTAAGAACCCTTGGAGCGACTCGTTGAATTGTTCCGGCCGTTCAAAGTACGCAGAGTGCCCTGCTTGTGGAATGGTCACGAGCGTCGCGTTCGCAAAATAACTTGCAGCGACCCGCCCGACCTCGACCGGAATCACTTCGTCTTCCTCGCCCCAGAGCAGCAACACAGGGCACGAGACGCGGCGTACATCCTCCGGAGTCGGGCTTCCCGCAGCAGCCAGCAGTTCGGCTAACTCTTCTACCGAATGTTCGGAATTCAGCCCGGTAATTTGCAAGTAAAGAAAGTACTTGACCGGTTGCTCTTGGGCCATGCGCGCCCCGCAAGCAGGATGGTAGGCAAACGCATCTGTACGGAGGCGGTGAAACGCCGTCGCCCAGGCATGAGATACGGCTTCGGATGTCAACCCCCCGTGCGTGTCCGCAAGCACCAGCCCTTCCACCCTCTTTGGGTGTTGCACGGCAAAACCCAAGCTTGTCCAACCGCCCATCGACTGCCCAATCAGCACGACCTTTTCGATGCCGAGGTGATCGAGAAGCGTCTGTAGGTCGCTAACGAACGCTGCGCCGCCTGGGCTGCCATCGTCCTCGACAGACAGCCCAAAACCGCGGTGATCGAACGTGATGCACGTGTAACGCTGCGCAAAATGGGGAATTTGCTGCCACCAAGACAAGTGGTTTCCACCGGCGCCGTGAGCCCAAACCAAGACCGGTGCCTCGCCCAGTGGGGGCCCGTGCACCTCATAGTACAGTCGCGCGTTCCGGTGAGAAAAAAACGGCACAGCACCCCCATACCTGAGGTGCTTCGGTGAGTGCAACGGTGCAGTAACCACCAACTCTCTGGGGTTCGTTGCGCTCGTGTTGTGACTGTGACAACCAACTCTTCTCGATGCTCTCCCCGAATCAAGCTGCCCCCAAAATGCAGGCCCTCCCTGCCGCTTCCAACGCTGGACCGTTTCCCCCGCCCCTGCGACGCCTCTTTGCCGCGTTCGTCGATCTCGCACTCCTTTGGTTCGTTACCGAGCTGCTTAGCGTGTTTTATGAGGATGAATTCATTGCGCTCGGACGCAGCGGCCGCCTCATCGGGGCGTTGTTTTTTCTCGCCTACATTGGGGGGCAAAATAGTACCTTTACCAACGGAAGAACGCTCGGCAAAAAACTCTGCCGGCTGCGTACGGTCACCGAAAAGGGCCGCGCCCTTACGCTGGAACGGAGTCTTGTCCGTGCGGCGCTACTTTTGCTCCCCTTCCTCACCAAAGGGTTATTCGTGTTCCCAGCTCATCCCTCTGTCGCGTTCACGCTCCACGTACTTCTGGCTTTGGCCAGTGTCGGATATGGAGGGGTTCTTCTGGCGAGTTACTTCTTCACGAAACAGACGGGCCAAGCACTTCACGATCGGCTTCTCGGAACGTGCGTGATTTTGCAAGATGCGAACCCTCCGGAAACCTTGCCGCCGGCAACCGGGAAGCACTGGCAGCGAACCACCGCGGTCGTCTGGCTCTTTCTTTGTGCAACCGGGGCCGGTGCCCAATGGTGGTGGTGGGGAGGTTCACGGTGGAACCAGGTCGTGGAACTCCGTGCTCGTGTTCTTGGCCTCGATGGAGTTCGCCGTGCCGAGGTCTTCCTGGGAAGTTTCTATTTCCGCAGCGCTGCGGGAACCAAGGAACACGCGAGGTATCTAGAGGTTCTCGCGTTCTTTCGACACAAGGTGAGCGACTTTGCCGAGGAAAGCCGACGCGTTGCGGAAGCCGTGGTCGTATCGAACCCAGTCGACGAATGGACCGCCATCCGCGTCACCGTGGGCTACGAATTCGACTTGTTGTTCGCCCGTCGCCGCTGGCAACAATCCTGGGTGCGTACACCCGCAGCGTGGCGCGACCTGGTCTTGCCCGGCAAAGACCAGTAACAAGCCAGCGCGAACTTTTAAATTAACCCGTAGAGTTTTGCGGCATTCAGCGCGCACATTCGGCGCCGCTCGTCTTCTGGCACCCCGCGGAACATTTCTTCCACCACCCGCCGCGTCTCCGGCCAGTCGCACCCATGGTGGGGGTAGTCAGTCGACCACATCATGTTGTCCACGCCAATGTCATATCGGTTTCGCACTGCGTAGTGGTCGATCATAAAAGCAATGCGCCAGTTCCTCCGGAAGTAATACGAGGGCGGGTGTTTTAACTTTACCGGCAGCCACGAGCGGTTGCGCCACCATCGGTCGTCCATCTGCTCCAGGATATACGGTACCCATCCGGCACCCGTTTCGACGGCAACCCAAATCAAGTCGGGGAATCGATCGTGCACGCCAGAACTGATGATCTCCGGAAGATCCACAATCATGCTGGCAGCACCCACCGTGGCTAAACCCGTAAGATCGTCGCCCCGAACTCCTTTGGGTTTAGGCTTCTGCACCTGCCGCATCACCCGAACGTGAAAGTGCACTGGCACACCCAGTGCCTGGCACGCATCCCAGAATGGGTCGTCCTCGGGACGGATTGTTGGACCCACACTTGGCATCGTGTTTAGCCAAACGCCTTTCATACCCAGTTTGAGGCACCGTTCCATTTCCCGAATACAGTGCTCCACACTGAGTGCGGGCATACAAGCAAGCCCAATGAATCGATCTGGCGCCACCTTGACGAATTCTTCGGCTAGCCAGTTGTTGTATGCTTGAACCCCGGCCATTTGAAATTCCGGGTCGGGATCCGAGAAAAAGTGACTCATCATCCGGGCGGATCCGTAAAGCACCTCGGCGTCGATCCCATCGATATCTTGTTCTTGAATGCGGGGCAGCGCGTGAAAGTTCCCTTGATTCGCCTCGGAAAATTTCACTCCGGTCCAGCGGATGTCTTCGTGTTTTCGGCCGGCGGACGCGTAAATTCCAATTGGGGCCGGCGGAATGTCTGGTGCAAACTGCCAAGCCTCCCCCCCATCCCCGTCCGGCACCACCTTCGGTGCCTTGTCGTGAAATTTCTTCGGCATGTACTCCTTCCAAATGTGCGGTGGCTCGAGGATATGGGAGTCTGCCGAAATCAGCCGATATTCCCGCGCCATGGTTTCGCCTCCTCTACTTCCTAGGTCTTCCTAATTCCACGCACAAACTAACGATCGTTCATATCCCGAAGGACGCCGCATCGCAATACCTTTTGGTCCTTCGCACCTTCAGCACACCCCCCGACACCACTGGCGATCCAGAATGGCGGGGCATCGCCCCATCGGGAACACCCATCGCCGGACCGCACTCCGCTTTCCCTGCAGGCGATGCTCTGGCAGTCCAGAAGCACAACAGGTAGAGCATGAAAACTGGAGGCAGCGATATGTCGGAAAGGCAGATCGACCTAGGCAGTCAATTCTTGCAGGCGGTAGCGAGCGGCGGCGTTTTGCGGGTTACGATCGCGCGGCCCGAACGGCGGAACGCTTTGACCGTGGAAATGTACCACGGACTGAAACGGGCAGCGGTTCTGGCGGAAAAATCACCCGATGTCTTCGTACTCCTGATCACTGGGGTGGATGGATTTTTCTGTGTGGGCGGCGAGATGACCGGCCGTCACGAAGGTACCGTGCGAGCCGACCGAGAGACGGATCGTTTCGACCTGTTGCCATTCGCCGAGTTCGAGCGCTGTCCCAAAACCGTCGTCACTGCGGTCAACGGGCTCTGTCACGGCGGTGGGCTGAACTTAGTGCTTTTCAGCGACTTAAGTATTGCATCGGACCAAGCCCGCTTCCGTGCGCCGGAACTCCTCCGCGGTGTGGCCGACTGTTTTCTGAGCGCTCGCCTTGCGAGCCGGGTTGGGGTGGCACGGGCCAAGGATTTGTTGTTCACAGCCCGCGAGATCTCTGCCACCGAAGCTCATGCCATCGGCCTCATCAGCCGCACGGCGGCAGCGGCGGAATTCGATCAGGCGGTTGAACACCTGATCGAAGAAGTGCGGCACACCGCCCCAAGAGCCCGAACCCAGCTCAAGCGGGACATGAACCGACATTTGCCCCCGGTCGACTACGCGATGTTTGCCGAATCGCTGGCTTCGGAGGAGGTCCAAGAAGGATTTGCCGCATTTGCCGAGAAGCGCCCACCCCGCTGGGTAGAGGGTTGTTGACGAACGAACGTTAGTTTTATACGGAGGAGCGACAGTGGCGAAGATGGTCCGCAAGGTGGAACGAGCGAAAGCAGCGGGGGAAGACACCCTGCCGACCCGCGAACTCATTTTAGACGCTGCCGAGAGGCTTTTTGCGACGCACGGTATAGATGGTGTCGCTGTACGGGATCTGGCCCGGGAGCTCGGATTAACGGCGCCAAGCCTCTACAACCACTTTCCGAGCAAACAAGCGCTGTACGATGCGGTTTTAGAGCGCGGCCTTCGCCCAATTTTGGATCTGATTCGGGAGTCGTGGCGGGGCGGAGAACTACGCCCTGCGGAAACGCTAGACAAGCTCCTTCAGCACCTTGCACAACACCCCCACCTCGCGCAGTTGTTGCAGCGCGCACTCCTCGACGAAAACAGCGGTGGAGCCGCTAGGCTCGCCAAGTGGCTGAGCCCAATGTACCAAGAGGGGGTCCGGGTACTCGGAGCTGCGGCCGAAACCGCCGGGTGGGAGCGAGAAGAGCTGCCACACTTGGCCATGGCCTTGTTTGGCATGGTGTTCTCGTATTTTACCAATTTGAACGCAGTCAGGGCTTTGGCACCGCGACGGCAGCCGCTGGCACCGCAGCAAATAGAATTACAGCGCCGCGTGCTGGAAAAGGCAGTCTACCGGCTTCTGGGGCCTCAAGGCCCGACTGTTCGAGAGCGAAAACGCTGATCGTTCGATTCCGACACAGCAGGGGTAGCCATGAGCGAATCAACGTACGGAAGGATTACCGACGAAGGTCTGGCGCGAATTCGAGCGCGTATTGGCCAAGGTTTCCAGGGCCGCCGGCCTTGGCGAACTGAGATTACGCGCGACGCAATATATCACCTTGCGCTTGCGATTGGCGACCTCAGCCCGTTGTACTTAGATGAAGAGTACGCGCGAAAGACTCGCTGGGGCACATTGCTCGCGCCTCCCATTATCGTCCAAACGATGGACACCCTGCGTGCTGTGGGCCACAGCGGCTTGCCAGAAGGCCTTCCCGGAGTTCATTCGATCTGGACCGGGTCCTACTACGAATGGGTTCGCCCGCCCATGCTAGGTGATCGGATTCGCGCTGACGCTTACCTGAAAGATGTCCGCGAGCGGGAAAGCACCTTTGGCGGCGGCCGCGCAGTCTACCAAACCTACGAGGCCAAATACTATGACCAGACTGGCGCCTACATCGGCTTGCGACAGGACACGTGGATTCGGGTCGAGCGAGATAAGACTGCGGAAAAAAGAAAGTACGGCAACATCCAGCTTGCCAAGTGGACCAAGGAGGACATCGATCGGTTTGTCGAAGAGTATCGTAACGAGCAACGTACGGCGGAGCGCTACTGGGAAGACGTTCAAGTTGGAGAGCCGACTCACACCTTGATCAAGGGGCCACTGACGCCCACTGCAGAAATTGCCTTCGAGTCTTACTTCGGCATCTACCTCGTTGGGAACAAAGTTGCCGCGCAACTTTACGAGAAGCATCCCGCGTTAATGATTCCCAACGAGCAAGGCGTTCCGGAACCGCCCCAACGAGTGCATTGGGACAACGCCTTTACCCAACGCCTACTCGGCTTACCGGGGGCCTACGACCTGGGGCCGGAACGCTGTTCCTGGCTGATCCAAGGAGTGACCAACTGGATCGGAGATAACGCCTTCATCACAAAGATCGACGCCCGCTACCATCGGTTCAACTTCATGGGGGATGTAACTTGGGTGAAAGGAAAGGTGACCGATAAGTACGAGCGCGACGGCAAAGGGTACGTCCGCTTTGCATTGGAATGCGTGAACCATCGCAACGAGGTTACCGCAACGGCCGACGCAGAAGCAGAGATCCCGAAGCGGCGATCTTAAGCACGCGCCAGTAGAGCAGAAGCCCGCCACTCACTCTGAGTAAATGTCCAGCGTTAGAACCGTAACGTTATCGGTGGGATTCTGGTCTCCCGATGGCCCAATCGCTTCGAGAATTAACGTGCAACGGTAAGGGCTGCGAGTAGGCCCCAGTTCGAGCGTTTCTCTACGCAAGCTAATCGGGAGCTTGGCAAAGCGCCGGCCACGGTTCGGGACTACGGCTTTATTCACCGGCAACACACCTGGTCGATGGAACACCGGTAAGCCGGCGGTGCCGCTCGGGCAATCACCGTCTGCGGCCACCAACGTAATGGCATGGCCGGCTATGTCGAGCCGATCGGCATTCGCAACAGCGACGCGGACATGTCCGCTCAAAACCTCCTGCCCGCGCCGGAACCGCAGGCGCTTCGGCCGCGCGGCAAGGACAACTGACTGGTGCTTCTGTTCGACCCACGGTTCGGCGGTATTCGTTACGTTGAGCTCCACCACCGCGGCGTTATTCCATGGCGTTGGATCTTGATTGCTCTCCATTTGCACGGCAGCGCTCAGCAAAAGGTGGCAGCGGTAAGGCGATAGACCCACCCCTACCGAACCGAGGCGGGATGGGTCAGCAACAACCTGAAGGCTCGCGTAAACAGTCCTGCCCGTCGGGAACTCTATGCGATCCTGATTGCCCGGAGTTTCCAAATCCACATCCACTTGCGCAGTGATTGATTCTGGGGAACAGTCCGACGCCAGGATCCCTAGGCCAAGGGGGCCACTTGGTTCACTCGTCGATTTGACCTGCCGGATCCGGATGGGCACGTCCATAGCCAGCGGCGTGCGGTCCTTCAGGTTTATCCGGAGAGGCCGAAGCGGCTCCAGCACGACGTCCACTCGCGTGCGCGGAGTTGGGGTCACTGTTGGCGTGTTCGTCGGTGTGCGTGTCCACGTGGGGGTTCCTGTGTGGGTGGGTGTAGCCGTGGATGTGCGCGTCGGTGTGAAGGTTGCCGTTGGCGTAGCCGATGGCGTTAGAGTGCTCGTGGGCGATGGAGCTGCGACCGTCGCTGAGGAAGTTGCCGTGGGGGTAACTGCAGCTTCTGGAGATGGGCTGGGTGACACGGTGGGAGAGCTCGGCGGCTCGCAAGGGTTTTTCGGCGCTGGGGGACAACTCAACTCGGGCAAACACTCGACGCAGTCGGCCGCCGGATCGCATGATTCCATCCGGCACAGGGTGGAGCAGCCGTCACAACCGAGTCGGTTACCGTCGTCGCATTCCTCCGGGTAACGGACCTGACCATCCCCGCACTCCGTGCAAGGCACGAGACAGTCCGTAGAGCTGGGGCCCTCACATGACGCAAACGCCTTCAACACGGGCAGGGGCAAAACACCACCAGCACGAATGCGCGGCGGAATTCCGTTCAGATGCGACAGTGTCACCGAACCATCCACTCCGCTTGCTGTCGAACGCTGGCAGTTAATCGTACCATCGATGTTTGTGGCACCATGGCCCACGACTGCCACTGCCCCACCGAGTCCCCCACCGCGCGCCAGCACGCGCCCGGCTGGGTTAACCTGCGCTACGCAGGCAACCAGCTTTACCGATCCTCCGGCTCCACAGTTCCCATCGCGATCGCACCCTCCACCGGAAACGTCGACCGTGTTCGAGACCGTGACATTGCCCCTCGTGGTCCTCTCATCGGTTCCATCTCCCGCTATGATCACCACCTCCCCTCCGGTCCCCCCAGCCGCGCGGCCACGGCCATCGACCCCACCGTTTACCGTAACACCTTGGCTCCCCGCGAGGGTGACGTCTCCCCCCTCCGATCCTCCACTAACATCGATCAACGCCTCGCTCAAAATCTGTCCACCGGCAAGAAGCCCAACGCTCCCCCCAATGCCGTACGCACCGTGAGCACGAACAGAGAGAGGTGCGGACACTCTCACCGATCCGGCAACCTCGGCTGTGATGTCTCCTCCAAGGGCATCCGGTTCGCCACCTTCGGCTAAGATGGACCCGGCAACCAGCAAGTCACCGTATGGCACGGTGATCTCCACGGTCCCGCCGTCGCCCCCTTCGGAGTAACCGACGTTATTTCCCTGGGCCCGGAGCCCGCCAAGGATGGACACCCCGCGGTAGCCTGTCAAAGCAATTGACCCCCCTGCACCACCAGCTCCCGTTGCATTGGCACGCACCCAGCCCACGGTTACCGTGCCACCCGCGTCCAACACGACCCGACCTCCTTCGCTGCCGCTGACTACGATTTCCGCCCCTACGGAGACGTCCGCTGCAGCATCCAACTCAATCGTTCCCCCGCCACGTTGGGAGTCAACCCCGCCAGTTGCCGAGAGCTCGGCGGTCGACAACACGCGAATCGCCTTTTCGCTCTCGATGTCAACGCGCCCCCCATTGGCACTGGCCGTCAAATGACTCGCAAGAACCCGTCCTGCGATCTCCACCGTACCAGCGGCAACGATGTCAATCCAACCACCAGACGAGTTGCCCGAAGCATCGATCCGCGCCCGTGGCGACCCGCCCTCTATGACCACAGGCCCCGCGATCTCTAGCCGAATTGCCCCTCCCCGGTTCGTTGGAGCCTGCGTACCTTGGCCCCGCGCGTCGAGCAGCGCCCCGCTCCGCAATAAGAGACTTCCGGCGATCACCCTCACGCTGCCAGAACCCACGACGAGCCGCGCTGTTCCCTCGAAAACAACCGGACGCGACCCAAAATCCAACACACACTGATCGCCCACGACGTGCGTACCCCTGATCGTGCACACCCCAGTCGGCGAGCACGAAGATTCCCGCAAGGCGATGTCGCTGGCACTACACACGAGCTGGGAGTGCGAAGCTGCCGGCAGGCCCAGTACCGCACAAATTGCGAACCAGCGCCTCATGTCTTAGTGTGCAATATACAGAACAATATTGTCAAGTCACTGAATACGGCGTTGACCGTTTACTGCTTGTTGCCGCGCCACGACCCGCATTCTCCTCGCTTGTTTCGCCCGCATCCCGCGGCTCACCTACCCACGCAACCCCACTTGCAGCGCGCCCTCGTTTAGGGCTCCGTGGAGACTCGGAAGTTACGTTGGCAAACGCAGAAGTACGCTTCCCCTTCCGCTGCTCCCAAGCTGGGCTTTCAGGAAGGGTGCAGGAAGCTTTGGAGGTAACGGACTGCTCCGGGGGTGCGGGGTCCGAACCAGGTTAAGGCCTTGCCGCTGACGAAATACACACGTCCGGAGCGCACAGCTTCCGTGCTCGAAAGAGGTGCCAAGTCGCCAAGGTCTTTTGGCGCGAAACGATAAGGTTCATCAGGGAGTAAAATCACCTCGGGGTTCTGCTCCGCAACGCGCTCGAGCTCCACAATGGGATACCGAGCGTCTGCACCAAGGCACACGTTCCTTGCCCCGGCAATACGCAAGAGGTCATTTCCGTACGTGTCCGTACCAAAGCTCATCCACGGGTTCTTCCAGATCGGGCAAAACACTCGGATGGCTACCGCTGCAGGCACTGAGGCTGCTGCCCGTTCAATCGCTGCAGCCAGGCTTTGCCCAACCTCGTATGCTCCCGTAACTTGCGCAACGGTGCGGACCACGCGTGCAACGTCTGCAACCGACCGCGGGTAAGTAACCATGACCCGCAACCCCATTGCTTGGAGCTTTTCTACGTCCTCTCTTCGGTTTTCTTCTGCGTTCGCCAGAACCAACTCCGGTCGTAGCTCCTGCACCAAAGCCAAATCGGGGTTCTTCGTCCCCCCAACCTTGGGCAGGTTCCGTAAAGCACTAACAGGCTCGGTGCAGTACCTTGTAACTCCCACCACGAGCGAACCCACGCCCAGTGCGAACAGTAACTCCGTGAGACTCGGGACGAGGCTGATAATTCGGCGCGGCGGGGGCTCGATGTCGAGTGGGCGTCCTAAGTCGTCCGACACGTGCGGCATGGGAGTTGTCCGCTTCCAGTACGGTCACTCGCGCAAGGTCCGGCCATATGCATACGAATAGGGCTTTGTGTTCGCTTCGTGCCACCTGGCATGCGCCTCTGCTTCGTCCTCAGTCGCCTGCAAGCGCAGCGGCCTGCACGTTTCCGTGTGCGAATGCCGTGCTCCTGGCAGGATTCCACTCGAAGCGACATTGTTTCCCGCTGCTCTCGCAAGGCGTTGCTAACGAACCAGCCGCGGCACGACTTCCCGGCAAAAGCGCTCGAACATTTCCTGGACGGGAAAGTGACAGAAAAAGTAGGTGACTCCCATCTCCTCTCTACGGCGATGCACTTCATCGGCGACTTGTTCTACCGTGCCTACCAGCGTGTTCGGGGAGCGATAGACCGCTTCCAAATCGTTGACCCCCAAGGCTTGAACCATTGCTTCCGCGAACGATCGGGCCTGCGCCGGCGATTCTCCGATCACTACGTAGACCATTGCGGAAAGCTCGACCTCCTCTGGATCGCGCCCCAACTCCTTGCAGGCCGCGCGGAAAAAGCTCACCCGCTCCGCAAATGCACTCAAGTCGAACTTTACCGTTTCCTCCATGGTGAGCCGGCCTAACGCCCCGCCGAAGGGAGGGATGATATTGATCACGTCTGCTTCCCGAGCCGCTAGTCGTAACAATGGCCTGCCCCCGCCCCCGAGCATGATACGGGGGCGCGGCTGCGGCTTGGGGCTATGGGGCGCGTTCTGTAAGCGATAGTATCGGCCTTCAAATGTCGCCTCGTCTTCCACCCAGAGCTTCTTGATGACCGTCAAGGCCTCAGCGAGCTGTGCCACGCGCTCTCGTGGCGGAGGGTAGGGAAAACCAAAGGCTTCGTACTCCTCGCGGAACCAACCGGCGCCGATCCCTAGCTCCACTCGGCCCCCGGTAATGTGATGCAAAGAGCTAACGATCTTCGCAGTCAGAGCGGGGTGTCGAAACGAGTTTGCCGCCACCAACTGGGTCAGCACCAGCCGTTGGGTCAGCGTGCTCAACGCGCTTAAAACCGTGAAGCACTCGAGCCGCGGGCTGAAGCGGTCGGTTCCCATAAGGCCGGTCATAAAAAAATGGTCTTCCGCAGCAATCGCGTAGAAGCCACTATCCTCTGCACGTTGCACCATTGCCTTGGCTTCAGCGAAATTCCCCAACGGAAGAATCAAGCCGAACTTCAGATGATGTGCTGACATGTTCTTAGTCCCCTCCTGCCTTCTGCCCACAAAGCGAACACTACAACAAGCCACGCATGAGCGACATCGCCTCCTGCCCGAGGCGTGCCAATCCCCTCGGGAGGCTCAACTGATCCCAACCGTCCTGGCCGCTGTACCAGCGCAAACCCACCCGGCGGGCACGTTCGCTCGAAACCGCAAACCAAAACCAGAACTTCGACGTACGCCCGTAGAACATTCGTTCCAGCATATTTAGCCGCCGCAACTTGCGCCCTAACCAACTCTCGCGAACCATCCTTTCGTACGCTGCCACACCGTCACTGCCCGGTTCTCGCCAGGCGGCAATGCATTCGGCTGCTAACCGGCCATACTCGAAGGCAAACGAAATTCCTTCTCCCATGAGCGGGTCCACTCCAGCAGCATCCCCCACGAGCAGCACTCGGGAAGTGGCCAACCGTGTGCGGGAATGGAATAGACGAACCGGATATGCACACGAACGTACGGCCCTGGCACCAATTCGGCTCAGGGCCTTCTCGAGAAGCCCGTTCATCCGGCATCCTTGGGCCTTTGCCTGGCTCGAGTAAACGCCCACGTTCCAGTGCGGGGTGCCGTCGATGGAACACGGAAACATCCACGCGTACCCGCGCAAGCCTTCAGCCGCAGGACGGAAGTCGAACTTACACCACGGATCGTTGGGAAACGCCCAGTGAAGATCGAGGGCGGAAACATCGGCCATGATGGCGCGACCAATGGTTCTGTCATCATGGCCGAAGACTCGCCTCCGGACTAAGCTGCCGGAGCCATCCGCTCCAACCACGACGCTTGCCCGGTAGTTCTGTCGTTCCGTCTTTACCTCCACAAACTCCGCATGCTCCACGACATCGAGCACTTTTTCCCCTTGTCGTACCGTCACTCCGCGGCGCACGCAGGAGTCCACCAACAACGCGTCGAAACAATCGCGGCGGACAACGGTACAGAAGCCTCTCCGTTCATTGTGTTCCACCGTCCCCGCTGGGGTGAGGGCGAAGGCGCGCGACACCGGCACGTGAGGAATCTCCAGGGCAATGCCCAGTTCCTCTAGGCAGCCAATCGTGTGTGGAATCAATCCGCCTGCACAAACCTTGAACCGCGGGTGGATCGCTTTGTCGAGGATCAGGATTTCGGAAGCCAACTCGGGGCGGCGACGAACGAGAAACAGGGCAGTTGCCGTACCCGCAGGGCCACCTCCTACGATGACAATCGGCCACCGTTCCACCACTGGGGGCACTCTTCCAAAAGCTTTAGCCACTCCGAGGCCGGATATGCTCGCGAATCCAATCCAGGATTTCTTGTGCCGATGTACCCGGCGTAAAGATTTCTTTCACACCCAACTGTTTCAACGTCGAGGCATCCTCCCGAGGAATAATGCCGCCTCCGAAAACGGGGATGTCGCCAACTCCCCGCTCCCGTAACAGTTGCAAAACCTCGGGAAACAGCGTCATGTGCGCACCGGAAAGGATGCTTAGGCCAATGGCATCCACGTCCTCTTGAATTGCCGCCTCGACGATCATCTCCGGGGTTTGGTGCAGTCCGGTATAGATCACCTCGTACCCGGCATCGCGCAGCAACCGCGCGATGATCTTTGCGCCACGGTCGTGGCCATCGAGACCAGGCTTCGCAATTAGAATCCGCAAGGGACGTGGTGCCATGACTGGTTGGGACAAAGCGCTCACAATGAGAGCGCGAAACACTTCTTCCGAGCAGCACTAAATGTAGGCGGGGTCACGATAGACGCCGAACACTTCTCGAAAAACATCGGAAATTTCCCCCACGGTTACTTCCTGCTTCACGGCTTCCATAATCGGGGGCATCAGGTTCGTGCCTTCACGGGCGGCCCGGCGCACCTTTTCCAGTGCTGCCGCGACCACAGCCGGGTTCCGGGCTGCCTTGCGCTGGCGAACTCGTTCCACTTGTTTCCGCTCGACTTCTGGCGGGACGCGCAAAATCTCGATGGGGGGTTCCTCCTGCACCTGGTACTTGTTCACTCCCACCATCACCTTCTCTCCCTTTTCCAACTGCTGCTGGTAACGGTAAGCCGCCTCGGAAATTTCTTTCTGCGGAAATCCCAGTTCGATGGCCCGCACGATGCCACCCAGCTCGTCGATACGCCGGATGTAATCCCAGGCCTCGGCTTCGATTTGGTTCGTCAGCGCCTCGACCGCGTAACTTCCACCAAGAGGGTCGATAAAGTTCGCTACGCCGGTCTCCTCAGCGATAATCTGCTGCGTGCGAAGGGCCACAAGCACCGCCTGCTCACTGGGCAAAGCCAGGGTCTCGTCCATGGAATTCGTATGCAGCGACTGCGTACCCCCGAGCACTGCGGCCAGGGCCTGGATGGCCACCCGAACCACGTTATTCAGAGGTTGCTGCGCGGTGAGGCTGCAGCCTGCGGTCTGAGCATGCGTCCGCAGCAGCCACGACTGGGGCTTTTTGGCCCCAAACCGTTCGCGCATGATCTTCGCCCACATCCGGCGCGCCGCCCGAAACTTCGCGATTTCCTCGAAGAAATCGTTGTGGACATTGAAAAAGAAGGAGAGCCGAGGTGCGAACGAATCGACATCGAGCCCCCGATCGACTGCAGCTTGCACGTAGCCAATTCCGTCGGCCAAGGTGAATGCGAGTTCCTGGGCCGCGGTCGAGCCAGCTTCGCGGATGTGGTAGCCAGAAATGGAAATCGGGTGCCACCGTGGCGCCGCATGGGAGCAAAACTCGATCATGTCCACGATAATTCGAACCGACGGTTCCGGAGGGCAAATCCATTCCTTCTGCGCGATGAACTCCTTGAGCATGTCGTTTTGGATCGTACCGCCGAGTTTCGACAGCGGAATTCCCCGTCGTTCCGCCACGGCAAAATACATGGCCAGCAGGATGCTGGCCGTGCAGTTCACGGTCATCGACGTGGTTACCTGGTCGAGGGGAATGCCGGCGAACAAAGCCTCCATATCGGCGATGCTCGACACGGCCACCCCTTCGCGCCCGACTTCGCCCCGTGCTCGCGGATGGTCAGCGTCGTAGCCCATAAGGGTGGGCATGTCGAATGCGGTAGAAAGCCCGGTCTGTCCTTGCTCCAGCAAAAAGTGAAAGCGCTCGTTGGTATGTTCGGCGGTCCCGTAGCCTGCAAATTGGCGCATGGTCCAAAGCTTCCCGCGGTACATGCTGGGGTAGACTCCGCGGGTAAACGGGTACTGGCCCGGGTAGCCCAGGTCGCGGTCGTAGGAAACGTCCTCCACATCTTCCGGCGTGTACAATGGATCCACAACCCGATCGGAGATGGTGGTAAACCGGGGCAGACGATCTTTGTCCTTCGGATAATATTGTTCGAGCCATTCACGCTTCGACTTAACCACGATCACCAACCCTCCTCGTCGTCCCGCGCGCACAGCGGCGGGCAATCATTCCTCGTGCGGTCCCAAGCCATTCTTCTGGCACCAGCACTTGCACCTCCCCAAGCGCACAAAACGTCAAAGGTTGTTGGGCGAAACGACGGCTCGTCAGTAAGCATGGTATACCTTGATGTTCGAGGAACCCCTTCACCACGTGGGCCTCGATCTCGATTGGTGTTGTGAAACACACCTCCCAGGTAACCATGGATACTGCCTCTTAACTGAATTTGGGCGGGCGTTTTTGCAAAAAGGCCTGCATTCCTTCGCGACGGTCCGGGTGGGCAAAGGCGAGGGCGAACGCATCGGCTTCGCGCTCGCACCCACTCACGAGGTCAGTGTGCCAAGCTGTGCGCAAAGCGGCTTTCGCTTGCTGCAAGGCGAACCACGGTTTGCTTGCAAGTTCCCGAGCCAATGCATTTACGGCGCTAGATAACTCGGCCGCGGGCACAACACGGTCCACCAACCCGACGCGGAGTGCTTCCGTTGCCGAAATGCGCGCTCCTGAAAACACCAGGTAGCGAGCCATCCCTGGACCCACGCGGCGCACGAGGCGCTGAGTGCCGCCGAAGCCCGGGATGATCCCCAATTGAATCTCCGGCTGACCAAGCTGTGCATCGTCACTGGCGACAATCAGGTCGCAGGCGAGCGCGAGCTCGAGCCCTCCGCCCAATGCGTAGCCGCGAACCGCGGCAATGACCGCTGCAGGGAACTCCTCGATGCGCTGCAACAGTATCTGCCCGCGACGGGCAAACGAACGTGCCTCGACTGGGTCCATCTTCTCCATTTCGGCAATATCCGCCCCGGCAACAAAGGCACGCTCGCCTGCGCCCTGAAAGACCACGCAACGGGGGGCCTTTTCCTGCAGCTCGTCGAGTACGTGTTCTAATCTTGCGAGCACTTCGGAGTTCAGGGCGTTGAGGGCTTGGGGGCGCTGGATGACGACGTATGCTACGCGATCCTCGAAGTGACAGTCGACCACTGGCTGCTCTTTCATGCGGTTAGTACTCCGGCTTGAAGTCGAAGCGGTGGATCGCCTCGATATAGCGAACCGTGTGAGTGCGGGAACGCATGACCAATGAATTCGTCGTGGCGCCACCGCGGAAGAACCGGACACCACGGAGCAAGTCACCGTTGGTCACCCCAGTAGCGGCGAACATCACGCTGCCACTTGCCATTTCGTCCGCGGTGTACTTTCGGTTTGTGTCTTCGATGCCCAGAGCGTGGCAGCGCCGTAACTCTTCCTCATTGCGCGGCCGCAAGCGAGCCTGCATCCCACCTCCGGCACAGCGAATGGCCGCCGCGGTCAAAATTCCCTGCATGGCCCCGCCCACCCCCAGCAGCATGTCGATGCCTGCCTCAGGACGTACTGTGGCAATACCGGCCGCCACATCACCATCCGGTAACAACTTGATGCGCGCTCCCGCTTTCCGTACTTCCGCAATCAGTGTGGCGTGCCGAGGCCGATCGAGGATGGCGACCGTCAAGTCGGCAACGTACACCCCTTTGGCTTCGGCCAAGGCCTTAAGGTTTTCTGTGGGGGAGCGATCGAGATCGACCACGTCTCGCCCTTCTGGGCCGACGACAATTTTCTCCATGTGGGTTTCAGGGCAGCGCAAAAAGCCGTTGCGTTCTGCGAAGGCGATGATCGAAAGCGCGTTGTACCCGCCGGTGGCGCAAATCGACGCACCCTCCAACGCGTCCAGCGCTACGTCAATTTCTGGCCCCTCGCCACTGCCCACGAGCTCACCCACGTAAAGCGCTTCCGCCACCCCTGGGTCGCCTTCACCCACGGCCACGCGCCCTCGGATGGCGATCGATCGAATCGCCTTGCGCATGGCTTCGGCTGCGGCACGATCCGCCCCTGCAACATCGCCTCGTCCCATCAATCGCGCTGCAGCCAGCGCTGCCGCCTCGGTTACGCGGACTGCTTCTAGAGCCAGATTCCGATCCATCGATTCACTTCCCAGGGCTTTCCTTACCCAAGGCGAACACGATGGTCCAGCGGCTGCCCCTCATGGCTCACACGGCTGCAAGCCCAAAGCGAAGCCAACCGCCCGGATGATCTCGTCAATGCTGATCTCACCGTCTTCGTTCGCATCGCCGGCCAGGCAGTCGTCGATCGGTGCCGTACCCAAGGCAATGTTCACCATTTGCACCAACTCATCGATGGTAACCTCTCCGTCAGCCCTGCAGTCACCGACGCACGAGCTCACAGTCACTGTTGGCGTATCACTCGGCAGCGGGCTCGGCGTAGGTGAGGGTGACGCGGTGGCGGTTGGCGTCCAGGTGCCGGTAGCGGTTGGAGTCACCGTCCGGGACGGAGTCAGGGTCGGGGTAATCGTTGGGGTAATCGTTGGGGTAATCGTTGGGG
>FMJZ01018438.1_pt1 | contig 45027 bp, 34 predicted proteins | sample 1987881 | NCBI WGS metagenome assembly FMJZ01 (sample SAMEA4378227, study PRJEB15110) | soil metagenome | biome: soil; feature: Field; material: Soil | place: India | collected 2015-03-11 | depth 0 m
GTGCTCGGTCAGTCGGCGGATCTGGATATTTTGATCATTGACGACGGCTCGCCGGACGGCACCGGTGACATCGTAGAGCGAATCAGCAAGGAGAACCCGCGGGTGAAGTTGATTCGGCGGGAGAAGAAGCTGGGGCTGGGCACCGCCTATGTGCTGGGATTCCGGTATGCGCTGGACAACGGTTACGATTACTGTTTTGAGATGGATGCCGATTTCTCCCATCCACCGGATAAGATCCCCGATATGATACGTCTTCTCGCCGATTATGACCTGGTAATCGGTTCCCGTTATTCAGATGGGATTTCTATTGTTAACTGGCCGATGAAGAGGTTGCTCCTTTCCTATTTTGCCTGCCTCTATGCTCGCAAAGTTACCGGTTGTCCGGTGCGGGATCTCACCGCCGGTTTTAAGGCCTATCGCTGTGATATGTTAAGGAAGATAGACCTGAACCAGTTGCGGGAGGACGGTTACGGTTTTCAGATTGAGATTGATTTCCTTATCTGGCGCAAAGGGGGGAGGATTAAGGAGATTCCGATTATTTTCACCGAACGCCGGGCCGGGGTCTCAAAAATGTCCAAGCGTATTATCTGGCGGGCGTTTCTGCTTGTTCTCCGGCTCAGGTGGCAACGGCTCTGGGGAAAAATCTAAACGGTATTTATGCCGAGGGGGGGATTTGAACCCCCATGGGTTTCCCCACTAACTCCTGAGGCTAGCGCGTCTGCCATTTCCGCCACCTCGGCGTCAGTAATCAAAAATAGCAATAAAATTGCCGGTAGTCAATTTTATTAAAAACTTCCCGCCACATCGGAGATGCGTACCTCTCGGCAGAGAAGCCAGGCAGGGACCGCAACCGCTTGCGGGGTGCGCCGCTCGTAAGTGGAAGACTGATTTTTGGCGACAGCCCGGGAGGAGACGGCAACCACATTGTTGAACAGGTTGGGGATGGAGTCGGTAATCCGCGAGGAGAAGATGGGGGCAGCGAATTTGCCGTCCCGAATCAGCATGGCGTTAAACCGGGAGGAGCCGGTGAAAATTCCCCGGGTTGGGTCGGGCATATGGATATAATGGAGATGGGGGATATAGAGTGCATTCTGGGCGAGCTGGAGTGCGGCGTCAAGATCGGCCGGTCCGGTGCCGCTGGCAAACGCCAGGTCCCAGTTTTCCAGGTCATGCCCGGTGGGCTGCTTTTTGTATTTGGCGGCGGTTTGCGAGTCGTAACAGATTCCGGTCAGGATGCCGTTTTCCACCAGTTTGAACTGCCGGCGTCTTTTACCCATGAAGTCAAATGGCATGCCAAAGACCAGCGGGTTTGCCGGGTCGTCAAGGATGGTGATCTGGTCGGAGAATATTTTGTCCCCGGGTTTGTTTTTGCTGGTAAAAGCCCGGCCTTCCTCCCAGGATCTGCCGAAGAAACCGCCCCAGATGCAGAGAAACATCAGTTCGGCTATTGCCTGGGGTCCGAAGAGGACCGTTTGGGGACCGATGGGGGTCTGATAGCCCGGATTCTGTTCATAGATCGGGAGAAGTGTGTCAAACTCAGCGATGATATCGTCGGCGGTAAACTCCCCGGTTTTTTTCTGGGTGCGTTCTACTGCCAGTTCCCATTTCTTGTTTTGTTCCTTTAGCACCAGGACCAGTCGGCCGTCGGTGAGACAGCGATATGCCTCATTTTCGTTGGCGGTGGTGATGTAGTAGATTTCGGTTGCCCCGGTTGACCACGAGCCGGAGAAGTCATAGTTTCCTCTCGGTTTTAGATTCTTTACTACCGTTTCACAGAGATGGGCCTTTATTCCGGGTGATAGTTCAGCCAGTGCCGGGTCGTAACCGGTGGTATCGTCAATTGATTCTTCTACACAGCCGAAGAAAGGGTCGTAGTCCTTAGGGAGGGCGTGGCGGCAGCTTTCCACCGCTGCGGTCAGGGCCGATTTTAACTGGTCCGATGAGTTGATGTCGGCGGTTAGGGATACGGCGCCAACCCGGCGTCCATTCTGAACCGAGATGTCCAGCCGGCTGAGCTCTTCCGCGGTGGCCAGGGCGATGGCGGAATTGCCAAGCCGGATCAGACTGGAGCGTTCCCGATGGAAGACAAACTCGGCATTGATGCCGTTTTTCCGGGCATAGGTGCGCGCCTCAAGGAGCAGATTGCGAATCCGGTCTTCAAGCATATTTTACCTCCCTTCTCCGGTGATAACGTTTTTGAAGCGCATTACCGGCACACCGTGGCCAACCTCCATAATTTGATTTGGTTCACCTTTGCCACAGTATGCCACCTGGACCAGGCGCCAAGTGGAGCGGTTTCCTACTTTATCCAGTGAGTTGTAAAACTCCAGGGTGTGTCCCTGATAGGTGGGGTTTTTATAAACTTTGGTGCGACTACCGTCTTTAACTTCCCAGGCAATCTCACAGCCAAAATGGAAGTGTTCCCGGTTGGAGCCGATTGACCAGGATACCGGCATATCCAGAATGACCCCGTCTTCCGTTTCCCGGACGATGTCTTCCAGTGTGCCGTCGTTGCCCCATTCCACACAGACATTGGTCATCCGGTCAATCGGGGTTTTATAGAATCCTGCCGCCCGTGCCGATGCGCCGGATTTATTGACCACGGTTTTCCCCGCTTTGGCGTTAGCCTCGGCAAGGTCCAGCCGGCAGGAGAGGACATTTACCAGAATACCGTTTTTAATCAGGTAGTAGTCGTACTGGGGCGTGCCTTCGTCGTCGTAACCAAAGGTGCCGGGTGAGTTTTCTACTACCATCACCCGGGCGTTTAACTTCTCCGAGCCGTAGCGGAGGGTGCCGATCATATCCGGTCGGACGTGGGAGCCACCGGCGAAGGAAAGTTCATAGCCGAGGATGCGGTCCAGTTCCAATGGGTGTCCGATTGTTTCGTGCACCTGCAGGTGCCCCTGACCGGGGAGGAGGATGACATCCCGTTTTTTATGGGGCAGTGTTTCTGCAACCAGCAGTTCGCCCAGTTCACTTTTAATGCGCTCGGTGTTGACGGCAAACGAATCCGGATTGGCAAGCCACTCAAATCCCCGGGAGCCGCTGCCATCCGAGTCAAGGTGAAAACTGCGGCGCTGGGTTCTGCCCTCGCTGTCGCGTGCCATCACCATCATATCGGCAAAGGTGTTCATCACCCAGCGTTCAATTTCCGTTCCCTCGCTGTTAAAATAAAATATGCGCCGTTTCTGGAAAAGTGCCTGAACCATTCGATGTTCAACCGGTTTGTCATTTAGCCGGTCGTCAATTTTCTTTAAGAGGTTAAGTTTTTCCGCCAGTGGCAGGTTAAGCGGGTCCTGTTGAAATGGTGGTTTGTAGAAGCCCCGGACTGATTCTGCTTGGCCCATATCTTTGGGGAAACCAAGCAAAGCGGCAGCGGCTTCGGCGTTGGCAAGTGCCCGCTCAAAACAGGCAGAGATACGGGAAAGGTCGGCGGTGGCGGCGAAGCCAACAGCACCGTCTTTTATTACCCGAACACCAACGCCCCTTTCTTCGCGTCGGTAATTACTTTCTAGGTTGCCGTCGTAGAGAACGAGGTGTTCGGTAATGTCCTCTTCATAAAACCGGGCGTCGGCAAAATGGGCGCCCGCTCCAATCATTCGCTGGAGTTGCCCTTTGATTATTTCTGCGATATTTGACATTTTGTTAACTCCTCTCTGGAACCTTAATATAAAATCATAATCAATAAAAACCATCTGGCAAGAAAAAGAGAAGCCGTTTTGGGGGTATTTATTGACTTTTCTCAAGGATGGTTTAAATTATAATAAGATTTGTTTCTTTTACCAGGAGGGCTAGCCTAACTGGTAAGGCAGCAGACTTGAAATCTGCCGATCCGGCGACGGGTCTTGCGGGTTCGAATCCTGCGCCCTCCGTAGTGTTTGCCTTGATCTGAAACGATGTTTAGAAAACAGGGAGTTTTGTTTTTATGGAGAGGTGGCCGAGCGGCTGAAGGCAACCGCTTGCTAAGCGGTTATACGGGTAATACCGTATCAAGGGTTCGAATCCCTTCCTCTCCGTGGTTTTTAGGATGAACGACAAATCGGTTCGGGTGCGAATCGCCCCTTCGCCAACCGGCGCAATGCATCTGGGTCTGGCCCGGACCGCCCTTTATAATTATCTTTTTGCCCGGCAGCAGCAAGGGGTTTTTATTCTCCGCATTGACGATACCGATGTGGCGCGGAATCGGGAGGATTTGCTTTTGCCGATTCTGGAGGGGCTGCACTGGCTGGGGCTGGAATGGGACGAGGGTCCGGGAAAAGGCGGTCCCTATGAGCCTTATTATCAGTCTCAAAGAAGCGCAATTTATCAGGAGGCGGTGAACCGGTTACTTGCTGTCGGTGCCGCGTATCGGGATTATGCCACACCCGAGGAGGTGGCGGCGGAGCGGGAGGGGGCGCGCCGGCGGGGCGAGACCTTCCGTTACAGCCGGCGCTGGATAGCGGAAACCGAAGCGGAGCGGGCGCGATTTGAGGCGGCGGGAAGAAAGCCGGTGGTGCGGTTAAAAATGCCCCGGGAGGGGAAACTGGTGATTGACGACCTGGTTCGTGGTCAGGTGGAGTTTGACTGGGCGCTGGAGCAGGACCATATTGTTCAGCGGGCAGATGGTACATTTCTCTATCACCTGACCAGTGCGGTTGACGACGGCGAGATGAAGATCACCCATATCATTCGTGCTGAGGAACATCTTCCCAATACCCCGCGCCAGGTTTTTATCCTCCAGGCGCTCGGTTATCAGTTGCCTTATTTTGCCCATCTGCCGTATGTGGCCGAGCCGGGGAGCAAGAGCAAGTTGAGTAAGCGCCGGTTGAAGGAGTATTTGAAGAAGCCCGATTTTGCCGACCTACTTAACCGGGGGGAACGGATTGCCCGGCGTCTGGGGTGGCAGACTGAACCGGAGTTGTTCAATCCGGTGGTGGTTGACTTTTATCGCCGGGTGGGGTTTCTGCCCGAGGCGGTTTTGAACTACCTGGCGCTGCTGGGCTGGGCGTATGATGACCGGACAGAATTTTTTACCAGCGAGGAGCTGGTGGCGCGGTTTTCTCTGGAGCGGGTTGCCCGGTCACCGGCAAGTTTTGACCCGGAGAAACTCTTGGCTTTTCAGGTACATTATCTGATGGGGTTGCCGGTAGAGCGCCGGGTGGAACTGGTGCTTCCTTTTCTAGTTGACGCCGGGCTGGTCAGGTCACCGGTTTCACCTGAGGTGCGGGAGCGGGTGAAGCATATTGTTGCGGTGGCAGGAGACCGGATTAAGGTGGCGGGCGACATTCTTGATTATGACTACTTTTTCATTAACGACGAGGAGCTGGTTATTGACGAGAAAGGGTTTAAGAAATGGCTGGCTTCTTCTGAACAAAGGGAGTTACTTGCCGCGGTGGCTAGGGTTATTACCGGTGTTGAGCGGTTTGAGCCGGCGTTTCTGGAGGAGGTGCTGGGGCGTTTTGCTCAGGAGAGGCAGGTGAAACCGATGGTGGTGAGCCAGATTTTAAGGGTGGCGGTAACCGGCAGGGATTTTGGGTTTGGCATCGCTCACAGTCTGGCTATTCTGGGAAAAGAGCGGGTGGTTGCCCGAATTGAAATGGTGCTGCGGCGACTCAGGGGGTGAAGTAATGACAAACAGAGTTGAGTCAGGCGAAGATAAAAAGCCGAGCGGTCCGGATTTTATCCGGCGGATAATTCAGGAGGATATGGCAAAGGGCAGGTTCAAGCCGCCGGTTGTTACCCGCTTTCCTCCGGAGCCGAATGGTTATCTCCATATCGGGCATGCTAAGTCAATCTGTCTGAATTTCGGTATTGCCAGGGAGTTCGGCGGTCGGTGTCATCTGCGGTTTGATGACACCAATCCGGAAAAGGAAGAGGAGGAGTATGTGCGGGCGATAATGGAGGATGTGCGCTGGCTGGGTTTTGACTGGGGCGAACACCTCTATTATGCATCGGACTATTATGACCAGTTGTACAATTGGGCGGTGCAACTGATCAAGATGGGCAAGGCTTATGTGTGCGACCTTTCTGCAGATGAGGTGCGCGAGTATCGGGGCACATTGACCGAGCCGGGAAGGGAGAGCCCCTATCGGAATCGTTCAGTGGAGGAAAACCTGGACCTTTTTGAGCGGATGCGCCGGGGTGAGTTTCCCGAAGGGTCCAGGACGTTGCGGGCGAAGATTGATATGGCGTCTCCGAATCTTAACCTGCGCGACCCGGTGATGTACCGGATTATGAAGGTGCCCCATCATCGCACCGGTGATAAATGGTGTGTCTATCCGACTTATGACTGGGCACATGGTCAGTCCGATTCAATTGAGGGCGTTACCCATTCCATCTGTACACTGGAGTTCGAGGACCACCGGCCGCTTTATGACTGGTTTTTAGAACAACTGGGCGTGCACCATCCCCGGCAGATTGAGTTTGCCCGGTTAAATCTGACCTACACCGTAATGAGCAAACGCCGGCTCTTGGAGTTAGTTCAGGGTGGTTATGTTTCGGGCTGGGATGATCCGAGGATGCCGACGATCGCCGGGCTGCGGCGTCGGGGCTATACACCGGAGTCAATCCGGATGTTTTGTGAGCGGGTGGGTGTTGGTAAGGCAGAGACGGTGGTGGCGATTGAACTTCTTGAGGACTGCGTGCGGGAAGACCTGAATAAACGGGCAAACCGGGTGATGGCGGTTCTGAAGCCGTTAAAGGTGGTAATTGAGAACTATCCAGAGGGTAAGGTTGAGGAGCTGGAGGCGGTTAACAATCCAGAAGACCCCTCAGCAGGAACAAGAAAGGTGCCGTTTTCCCGGGAGATTTACATTGAGGAGGATGATTTCCGGGAGGAGCCGCCGCCAAAGTACTATCGGCTGGCACCGGGCAGAGAGGTGCGGTTGCGATATGCCTATTTTATTAAGTGTGTTGGTGTGATCAAAGACGAGAACGGCAAGGTAAAGGAGTTGCGCTGTACCTATGACCCGGCTACCCGGGGCGGTGATGCGCCGGATGGCAGAAAGGTAAAGGCAACAATTCACTGGGTATCGGCTAAACACGCGGTGGATGCCGAGGTCCGGCTGTATGACCGGCTTTTCTTGAAGCCAGACCCGGATGATGTGCCCGAGGGAATGGACTGGAAAGCAAATCTCAATCCTAATTCTTTGGTGGTGTTAAAGGGGTGCAAGGTTGAGCCTTCCCTGCGCAATTGCCGGCCCGGGGACCGGTTTCAATTTGAGCGCCAGGGGTACTTCTGTGCCGACATCAAGGAGTGCACCACCCAAAGGCTGGTCTTCAACCGGACGGTTTCTTTACGGGACACCTGGGCGAAGGTTGCAGGCAAACTGAAGGCAGAAGGAAAGGAATGGAGATGAGTTTTTTAGAGCAACTGAAGAAAGTTCCAGGCATGAAGCTGCGCCTGGGGTTGAATATCGCTGTGGATAAAGGGGAGGACGGTGTCTGGCATTTCCGGCCGAATTGGACTTCGGGGGGAAAGGAGGAGGATTACATCCTTTTCGGTCTCCACTATTTCAGCAATGTCCTTGCCCGCTATCCCAAGAGTGATAGGCATGGTTATGAGATGGCGACCACCCTGCGCCATCTTGTCGTGATGATTGTCAACGAAGGGGTATGGCCCGACTCGGACCTGGTGAAGTACGCGGGGTTGGCCGACCGGGTCCGGATTGGTGATATGAAAGCGGCGCCCGGGGGCGAGGAGGTGGAAGCAGCGCTGGTTATGACTCCGGATGGAGTTGAGCCGAGTTTGATGCTTGCCGAGCCGGTAAAGGTGGGGGATGAAGGGCTGGTATTTTCGGTGGTGGTGGTTCTGCAGGGGGTGGTGGAGGCACTGGGTGACAGGGGGATAGAATTGTTTGACCGGGCGCTGCGTTATTTCAACTCCTTTCTTGATGAAGGGGCGGCATGTTCTGATTTACCCACCGCCACCAGTATGGCAAACCGCGCCTGGCAGATGGCGGTTAAGGGCTGATGGTTTTATCTCGTCCCGGTCGGTTTCAGTAGTTCGGCAGGATTAATTCCGATTCTGTTTCTGACGCCGGCGTTCGGAGCGGGTCTCAAAAATGGTATAGAGAACCGGGATGAAAATCAGGGGCAGGAAGGTGGATACAAGCATGCCGCCAACTACCGCCCGGCCCAGGGGTGACCAGAGTTCCGAGCCTTCGCCCAGTTGCAGGGCAAGGGGCAAAGAGCCGAAGACGGTCGTGAGTGAGGTCATCAGAATCGGACGCAGCCGGACCCGACCAGCCTCTTTTACCGCATCAATCAGGTGGAAACCGTGTTTTCGTCTTAACTGGTTGACGTAGTCAATGTAGACGATGCCGTTGTTGACCACCACGCCCACCAGGATGAGCAGTCCGAGCAGGGAGATGACGGAGATGTTGGTGCGGGTTAAGAACAGTATCCAGAGAACGCCGATGGCGGCAAAGGGCAGGGTGAACATGATGATAAACGGGTCGCGCAGGGACTCAAATTGAGATGCCATAACGACAAACACCAGGACCGCGGCAATTAACAGGACCAGGACAAAGTCCCGGAAGGTGGTGGTCATCTCTTCGTAGGAGCCGGAAAGCCGCATCGTGAAGCCAGGCGGAACCGGGATGGTGCGGATTGCCCGGGCGATACGCTGCGCCGCCGCTCCTGCCGATATGCCTTCGTTGCGGGCGGTAATCCGCACTACCCGTTCATTGTTCTTGCGTTCAATTTCAATCGGTCCGGTGCCGGTACGGACGGTAACCAGATTTTTTAAGGGCACCGCGCCGCCAGGACCGGCGACCACCATGCCGAGAATTTTGATCAGTTCATCCCGCTGCCATTCTGGCAATCGGAGCAGGATGTCGTACTCCTTGCCGCCAAGGCGGAACTGGCTCGGCGTATTGCCCTCAATTTGAGTGCGGAGTGCCGTGCCAATTTCATAGGGGGTTAGCCCGTAAAGCGCCGCCTTCTGCCGGTCAACCACCAGTTGCAGTTCCGGTTTGCCCGGCTCCCGGCTTGTCGTGATGTCCACCAGCCCGGGTATGGTTTCAATTGTCGCGAGGACTTTGTTGGTGAGGCTATCAGCGGTTGCCAGGTCATAGCCGGTGATATCCAGTTCCACGCCCGCGGTCCCGCCGATCATGCTGATATAGCCGAATTCTGTAACCTGTAACCTTAACCCCGGAATGGTGGCGGCAAACTGGCGCAATGAGCGGTCAATATCGGTTATTGAGTGGCGGCGCTGTCTTTTAGGTTTAAGGACAATGCTGATCTGGCCCGCGTGGCTGCCGGTGCTGCCGCCCATAATTGTCGGGAAACCACCGGCGCCGGTGCCGATCTGGACAGCAACCCCTTCAATGTCATCGCGCCATTCTTTGAGGAGAAAATTTTCCACCTGGCGGACAGCGCTATCGGTGGCGGCAAGGCTGGTGCCAACCGGCATCTCCACCTGGACCCGATGGAACTGGCTTTCCTGTGCCGGGAAAAATTCCCGACCGATAAGCGGGAGTAGCCCGAGGCTTGCAATCAGCAGAAGTGTCGCACCAAAAACTACCAGCCGGCGGTGATTCAGTGCCCAGCCAATCAATCGGGCATAGCCATTTTCCAGACGTTGATAAAACTTTTCACTCCATTTTCGGAATCCCTGTTCTTCGGTTTGCTTCGGGTCGGGCAGGTAGCGGCTGGTCAGGGTGGGAATCAGGGTCAGGGCGATAAGCAGCGAGGCACCGAGCGCACCGACAACCGCCCAGACCAGTTGGGGGAACAGCACCTGCATAAACCCCCGCACCAGAAGCAGAGGCAAAAATACCACCACGGTGGTGAGGGTGGAGGCGGTGATCGCCATTCCCACTTCGCTGGTGCCGATGCTGGTGGCGGAAAACCGTTCCTCACCCTTTTCCCGATGGCGGAAGACGGCTTCAAAGACGACGATGCCGTTGTCCACCACCATGCCGATTGCGATTGCCAATCCCGCCATGGAGAGGATGTTGATTGAGAAACCGAGCAGAAACATAAAGAACAGGGCGAAGAAGACGGATAAGGGGATGGCGAAAGCAACAAATAGCGTTGCCCGGAAACGGCGCAGGAAAAGGAAGAGAACGATAACCGCCAGGGCACCACCGATAAGCAGGTTATAAAATACATTGGCGATCGAGCGGGTGATTTCTTTTGAGGAGTCAAAGATGATGCTGGTGTTTATTCCCGGTGGCAACAGCGTGGCCAGTTTTTTGAGTTCGTTGCGGGCAGCCTGGGCAACACGCACGACATTGGCGTCGGGGCGGCGCTGGACGATAACGAATAAGTTATTCTCGCCGTTATAACGGGTGATGGCAAGTTGTTCCTCCGGACCCCAGGAGACCTCCGCGATATCCTTTAAAAGAATCGGGCTGTTACCTTTGACGCCGACTACGGTGTTGCGCACCGCATCCAGGTCCTGGTATTCACCGATTAAGCGGATGAGATACTCTTTGCCCTGGGTGGTTACCCTGCCCAGCGGGTAGTTGAGGTTCTGTGCCTGGAGGGTGAGATTGAGCGCAGCAACGGTGATGCCGGCGGCGGCAAGTTTCTGAATGTCAACCTTTACCTGCAACTGGCGCTGGGTTCCGCCGGCAACAATCACCGTGGCAACGCCCGGGACCCGTTGTAGTCCATCGGCGAGGTCCTCGGCGGCGTCAAACAGGGTTAAGGGGTCAGCGGTGCCGGAAAGGGCGATCTGGAGGACCGGCATCATTGATGCGTCCAGTTTTAAGACGAACGGCCTGGCCGCGGCATCAGGTAGCTGGGCGACCGCTATATCCAGACGGTCGCGGACATCTGCCGCCACCGCATCCAGGTTGGTGCCCCAGGAAAACTGTAACTGGACAATGGAGATGTTTTCCAGAGAACGGGAGGAGATTTCTTTCAGGTTGGCGATGGTGCCCAAACGTTTTTCAATCGGTTTGGTTACTTCCGCTTCCACCTCCTGCGGTCCGGCACCGGGATAGGTGGTGACAACGATCATCATCGGCAAGGTAACCTGGGGAAAGATATCCACTGGCATCCGCGCGACACCGATGACGCCGAACAGGAGCAGGAGCAGGGATGAAAGAATGGTGGTGACCGGTCGGCGAATTGATGTGTCGGTCAGTTTCATCGGGCACCCGCCTGGATTGGATTGACTTTCTGCCCTTCCTTCAGCCCCTCTTTCCCCACGGTGGCAACCTTTTCACCCGGCTGAAGTCCGGAGATAACCTCAATCCACTCGTCGCCGATTAGACCAAAGGCAACTTCCCGGAGCCGGACGGTGCTGTCGGCGATCACCATCACCCGGTTTTCACCGGTGACGAACCGGGCAGCGCTGGGAATCCGGATTGCGTCATTTTTCTCTTCCGCAACTATTTTTGCCATTCCCGCCATGCCGGGTAGGAGTTTTCGGGCCCGGTTGGGGATGGTGATTTCCACGGTTGCCGACCGGGAGAGCGGATCCAGCATCGGCGAAACCCGGCTCACAGTTCCGAAGAATACGGTGTCGGGATAGGTGGAGAAGGAGACCGTAACCCGGGCACCCGGTTTGACAAACGGGAGGTCGGCGTCGCTCAGCGCCGCCTTCATTTTGAGGCGTTCGGTGAACCGGGCAACCGCGGCAAAGGGCATTGTCGGGCTCACCGTCTGTCCTTTTTCCACATACACCTTGCCCACCACCCCGGTGATTGGTGAGCGCACCGGTCCGGGTTTGTAGTCCATTCCGGGGATGTCCTGCACCACATAGCCGATCGGTTCGTCAGTCTGGATAAAAGCGCCTTCGGGTTTGGTGATTTCGGTTACCCGTCCGGAAATTTTGGAGTAGACCATAACCTGCTCTTCGCCCTGCAGTGTGCCGAGGAGCTGAATTGAGCGGCTGACCGTGCCGCGCTCCACCGGCACCACTGTTACCGCAGGGGGCGGGGCGGATGCCTGTTTTCTGCCACCACCGCAGCCGATTGCAACTGTCACGAGCAGAATTGCCAGGGTTAATTTTAGCAACTTCTTCATCTTCTCCTCCTTAAAATTTGCCGATTGCCCGGAGAAATTTCGCCTTTGCCACCTGATAATTGGCAAGCGCGGCAAGAAGGGCAATACGGCTCTGGGTTAACTGCAGCTGGGTATCAAGGAACTCCAGGTTGGTCAAAAGTCCGTTCTGATACCGTTCCTCGGCAAGCCGGAAAGCCGCCTCAGCCAGTTTGACATTTTCCGCTTGATAGGCAATGTTTTTTTTCTCCTGTTCCATACCGGCAAGGGTGACTTTGACCTCCAGTTGCACCGCATCCTCAGCCATCTGTAAACTCAGAGCCGCCTGGCGGAACTTTGACTGCGCCTGCTTTAATTTATTTAGATTGCTCAGCCCGGTGAAAAGCGGCCAGGAGATGCCGATGGTGGCGTTCCAGTCTTTGCCCCAGCGGTCAGAGAGTCCGGCCGGGCGCTTATAGTCAAAGTTAGCCGCGGCAAACAAGGTGGGCAGATTGGCGGTCCGGGCAATGCGCACGCCGAGGTCCGCCATCTGACAGGCGCGGTGCAACTGGATCAGTTCAGGGCGGCGGCGCAGTGCCGAATCCACCGCGCCGGCGGTATCAACCAGAAGGGTATCGGCGACCAATTCCGCCTCCAGAACCAGATCGGTATTAAGAGGAATACCAAGGACATTGCCGAGGGCAGAACGGGCGATCTGGGCGTTGTTTCTCATCTGACTGACCTGATTTGCCATATTGGTTAGCCCTACCCGGGTGCGCATCAGGTCCAGTTTGCTCGCCAGTCCATTTTCATAGAGGTTTGCCACCTGCTCGGCATGACGGCGCAACTGTTCGTAGGATTCTTCTAACAGCCGGACCGTCTGTTCGGCAAGGAGTGCCCGGTAAAACCCATCCAGCGCCTGAATTTTTGTCTCCTGCCTTGCTTGCTCCGCAGCCGCCTTCTGAGCTTCCAGACTCAGGCCGGCGATCCGGTAGGCGTTAATTAACTTTCCCCAGGTGAAAATCGTCTGCTGGAGCGTTGTCCGAAGAAGGTAATTGTTTTTTGCGCCCAGGGGCAGCCGCATTGTATCGGTGCCAACCGGCATGGGAACGGAATCGGTGAAACCGATAATCTGACCGGTCCCGGGGTCATAAACCCGCAGTGGCAGTCGGGCGTAAACCGGAGATATCAGTTCTAATTCATTTGCGGCGGCGAGCCGGGTATAACTACCGCTGAGAGAAAGCTGAGGAAAGAAACTACCGAGAGCCGCGCCCTTTCCTGCTGACGCCTCCTGTACCTTTTCCTGATTCGCCCGCAGAAGTTTGTTATTCTTCAGTGCCAGTTCTATTGCCCGGTCCGGAGTGAGGACCAGGGTATCAGCCCGGGTAACGGCAAGCCCGAGCAGGAAAAATGCCAGAAGCCAGTTTTTCATAAGCCTCCTTCAATTCTTGTTCTTGATACCATAAAAGAAAATGTCCAGCGCCCGTTGCGGTGATGTCCGGACACCGAGGCGATTACCGCTGACCAGCAGCGCGGAGCGAAAGGCGTTAAGAAAGGAAAGGGCGGCGAGCCGGGGCTCAACCTTTCGGAAATCGTTTTCTTTTATCCCCTGGCGGACGAGTCTGGCGATTGCGTCCACCAGCCGGCGCACCTCCGGCATCACCTCCTGATGGAACCGGCGGGCAATTTCGCAGTGTTGCTCACGCATCTCCGGAAAAACCAGATCAATCGTTGCGGGATGAGAGGAAAGTGCCGTCACCCAGCGCTCAAACACCATCTCCAGCCGCTGGTAAGCAGAAGCCGGCTGCTTATTTACTTCTTGCACAATTGCCCGGGCCTGTCCGATCAGCCAGCGGACGATACCCAGATAAAGGTCGGTTTTATCTCTGAAATAGAGATAAACGGTGCCCTTGGCAACACCCGCCCGATGGGCCACGTCATCAATCCGGGTTTCATAGTACCCTTTATCGCACACCACGGCGAACGCCGCCCGGAGAATTGTATCGCGCTTGGCAATAGATTTTCTTCTCATAACCGGTTATAATTATACTGACTGGTCAGTCATTATAACCGAAAAGGGCTGCCGGTCAAGAAAAACCAGCGGCGGATAAAATTAAGCGGATCGCGAATACCCAGAGAAGCGACTTTGTCCCGAACCGGTCAGATTCATCGGTAGCAATGGAAGCAATCCCCGGGGTTACCCGGGGGTATGCCCCCTTGCCCGAAATTTCAACTGCGATCAACTTTCCAATTCATTGCCAGAAATGAACTTAAGCAGATTTTCCCGACCTTATATTGCAAATGATGTTAAATCATGGCAAAACCGGGGTCTAATATAATATTATTGTGCACCAAAAACTTGATGAGGATAATAAAGGGAAAATTAAAACAAGGGAGATGGTTAAGGTGGCAATTAGCTGCGGGGTGTGGAAATGGGCTTTATTGCGGAAAGTCCGGTTTGATATAGTGTTGCCCGGGAAATTGGGGCGGATGGGGAAAACAAATCGGGATTTGGTGATTTGACAGGTTGATAAGAGGTGTTTATACTGATAAAATATAAAATAATATGGAAGGTTTGATCAGTGCTTTAAGGGAGCAGGCGGTTGTTTCCCAGAAGTTGAGTAAGTTGTTGGCCGGGTATCAGCGATTGCTCGCCGAGCCGGTGCGAAACGCCTATGAACGAGAGAAGGTGCTGGGGACAGTGGAGAAGTTGTTTTCCGGTTTCCACCCGGGGGAATTAAAAGAACAATTGCAAGGTTGGCTGCGGGAGGAGCGAACGAAAGTTGAGGAGGCGAAAGCGGAGTTGCGGTTTGGTTTTGGCCGGGAACTACTGGCGGCTTTAGAGGGGAGCGGTTTGCCGGTGCGCGGGCAGTTGCCGTTTTTGCGGTGCGGTTTGTTTTCGTTGAAAGTTGATTTTGGCACCGGTCGGGCAGCGATTTTCTGGGGTCCGGAGATCGAGCAGTTGAAGTCCGGGATTAAACTGGAACCGATCGCTCTGGCGCAGTTGTTGCGAAGTTATCAGGATAGTCTGGTGAAGCGGGCGGCGAAGGCGCCCGAGGAGTTTCTTGCCCGTTTGCTTACCGCGTATCGGCGGGGCTGTCTGGCAAAAGAGGTGTCGGAAGGGGAGAGGTTGTTTCTCGTTGACCTCCTGAGTGAAATGGCCTTTTTGCTCCAACCCGATGGGTTTCGGGTAAATCCGGTGCGGGCGCGGTTTCTGGAGTATCCGCGGGTGCGGTTCAGTTATGACCTGTATCTTTTAAAGAAGTCCGGTTTGCGAGAATGGAATGGTATGAAGTTAAGGCTTTCGGTGGCGAATTTTGATGCCACTGTGGAAAAGGCAAAGGCGCTCTGGGTACCGGATAATGAGGAGGGGGAGGGGACCTATTATTCTTATATTGCCTTTGCTCCTTAAGGAGGTGCAATGGACAGGGAACTGGCCCGGGCGATAGTCAATAAACTGGGTTCTACCGGAACCCCGCCGGAGTTTGGTATTGAAGCGTTTACCGTTGGGCTGGAGCGGGTGCTCGGGGTGGTGGAGCAGGAGTATCTGGACGGGATTTTGAAGTTCAACCTCTCCAGTTTTAAGTTGATTACCGGTAATTACGGCGGCGGTAAGACCCATTTTCTCTATTCGGTGCGGAATATTGCCTTCCGGCACAATTATTGTGTCGCCTATGTGAGTTTGAATCCGACCGAGTGTCCGTTTGATAAACTGGAGTTGGTTTATAAGGCGGTGGTGCTGAATATTACCGCCCCCCAGCGGACTGATCAGATTGCACCGTTGAGCGATAAAGGTATTGAGTCGGTGGTGCGGCGCTGGGTCAGGGAGTGGCGGTTAAAGGAGGATAATCCCGAGCGGTTGCAGGGGTATCTGTTGGATTTGCCGATGACCGATTCCACGAGTTTCTTTAACGCGGTGCGGGCGGCGTTCAGTGCGCTTATGGCTGAGGATATGGAGGGGTTTAGTGAGGCGGTGCAGTTTTTAAAAGGGGAGGAGATTTCCCGCGAGGCGCGGCACCGGTTTAAGATCTCGGAGCGGATTGACAAGGCAACGGCATTCCGGATGTTGCGTTCCCTGGTGCAGTGGGTTCACGGGATTGGTTTCCGTGGTCTGGTCCTGCTTTTTGATGAGGCGGAACGGGGGATGTCAATTTCTTCTTCAAGAGACAAACGCCGGGCACTGGACAATCTGCGGCAACTTGTTGACGAGTGTGGTAATTCCCGGTTGCCCGGAGCGATGTTTTTTTATGCCGTCCCTGACGACAACCTGCTGCTGGAGGGGTCCGGTCCGGTTTATGAGGCGTTGAAGCAGCGGTTGCGGAGCGCTTTTTCCGAAACCAATCCGGTTGGGGTGAAGATCAATCTTGAGGAGCTAGGGCTGGAACCGGTGGATTTTCTCCTGCGTTTGGGCGAGCGGCTAAAGGCGCTTTTTGAAAACGCCTATGCGGTGCAACTTTCCGGGGTGGAACAGATGTTGCGGATTCTGGCCGAGACGGCGGTGCGGAGCTTTGTTTTAGATGTCAGTTACCGCCGGCTTTTTGTTGTGGCGGCGGTAGAACTTTTGCACCGGTTGCGCGCCAATCCGGGGTTGACTTTTAACGAGAAGGAGGCGGAGCGACTTTTGCGAGTGACAACTCAGCGACTGGAGAAGACAGAAAAGGAGCGGGTGGAGAGTGAAGAGTTCTAAATTGGTATCCCACCCGGTGTTTGGCGAAGGGGAGATAATTGACACCCGGTGGCAGGGGTCGGAGCTGCTGGTGCGTTTTCAGACCGGGTTGAGGTTGTGGTTGCCCCGGAGTCGGGTGCGATTTCTTTTTGAGTTTGAGACCGAGCTGCTGGATTCGGTGGTTGCCGGGGTGGATAATTTAGACCGGGTGAGCGCCTGCCGAATGATTGAGGCGTTCCGCCTGGGAATTGTGCCCCATCAGGATGTTGACCTGTTTACCTTTGGCCGGGAAGAGGAAATAAAGATTCTGGAGGCGGCATTGGCGAATCTTAGCCGGGGTCGGGGGGATGTGTACATGATTGAAGGGGAGTACGGGACCGGCAAGACCCATCTTCTGGAACTTTGCCATCACCGGGCGCTGGCACAGGGATTTGCAGTAAGCCTGGTGCAGTTTGATCCGGTGGAGGTGGCACCGCATCGTCCGAAGCGGGTTTATCGGGAACTGGTGAGGAATCTGCGGTTTTTGCGGGATGGTCGGGAGGGTAGTTATCGGGAACTTTTGCGCCAGGCGGCGGGACTGGATATGAGCGACCATGTTTTTTTTGGGCCGTTGTTTAGAAAGTTACGCCGACTTGATCCAGCATTGCCGGAAAATGACGTTTTCTGGCAGTGGGTGGAGGGTGATAGCACCAAAGAGTATGCGGTGGAGATGCGCACCCCCTATCGGGTCCGGGGAGCCCAGGGGATTCCGGCGCTTTATGATTTTTCCACCGCTGCAGATTTTTACTGTAATCTCATCTGCGGCATCTCTTATATCACCCGGCAGCTGGGATTAAATGGACTGGTGCTTTTAATTGATGAGGCGGAAACGGTGACCCGGTTGTGGGATGTTTTCTATTTGACCAAGAGCGTGAATTTTATGGATGGGCTGGTGCGAGTGGCACAGGATGACTCGGAGCTCAGGGAGGTGGATGATCGGTTGATTCACAATCAGGTGCGGCCGGTCTCCTATATTTACCGGGATCCGGCGCTGCTGCTTATTTTTGCCACCACCCCAACACCCGGTCAGTATGGTTATATTCGTCTTGCCAACGCGGTACGGCACCGGATTGAGTTGTCTCCTTTAGAAGACCAGGCGCTGGCGAATGCCTTTGCGACAATGGTACGGATTTACGAACGCGCGTATCCTGGTTTTAGTCTGCCGGTGGCAGACCAGAAACGGCTTCTGGCTGAAGCGGCGCGGCGAAATGCCGCGGGTATCAGGGCGTTTATCAAATGTTGTGTTGAGACACTGGACATCGCCCGGCTAAGACAGAGCGGGGTTTTGCCTCCGGCAGGAACGATGGCCGGGGGAATTAAGGCCCGACGCGCATAATCGGTGACCGAGGGAGTTCAACGGCAGCGGGAGATTCGGGCGGCACTGGTTCGTACCTATCCGGCATTTTTTGCCCGGTTCGGAAGGTTGACCGAGGTTCAGATAGCGACGATTCCCAGGGTCTTGGGGGGAGGTAATCTGGTTGTGATTTCACCGGCGGCATCAGGAAAGACCGAAGCGGTGGTGGCGCCGGTAGTGGAACGGCTTCTCGCTCAGGGGAAGCGGGATTTTTCCGTGCTTTATGTGTCGCCGACCCGGGCACTGGTCAATGACCTTTTCCGGAGGCTGGTGGAACCGCTGGAGTATCTGGATTTGAGGCTGGAGCGTAAAACTGGTGATCATCCCCGGATTGATGAGGCAAGATTGCCGTTTATGCTTTTGACCACGCCGGAGTCGTTTGACTCGCTGCTCTGCCGACACCCGCGGATATTTCGTTCTTTAGCGGTGGTGATTCTGGATGAAATTCATCTTCTGGACAACAGTCCCCGGGGCGACCAACTGCGGGTACTTCTGGAGCGGTTGCGATTGCTTAATCCCGATTTGAATTACTATGCCCTTTCGGCGACAATTGACGACCTGGAAATCGGTGACCGTTATTTCCCGAACGCCGAGGTGGTGAGGATAATGAACAAGCGGGAGATCCGGGCAGATCTTTTGCCGGGGGGTGCCGACTGGCCGGCGCGGGTGGTGGCACGGTTGGTAGCGAATGGCTGTCAGAAGGCGCTGTGCTTTTTCAATGCCCGTTCCCTGGCGGAAGCGGGGGTGAAACTTTTTGACATTGCACCATTTTCCGGCCGGGTCTGGGTGCATCATGCCAGTTTGACACGACCGGTGCGGGAGGAGGTGGAGGCAAGGATGAATCGGGAACGGAGCGGGATTCTCTGCTGCACCTCTACTTTGGAACTGGGGATTGACATTGGCGATGTGGATGCGGTCGTATTGTTTCGACCACCGTTTAATGTCTCTTCACTTTTGCAGCGGATTGGTCGGGGCAACCGAAGGTTGCAGAACGGGCTTTATACCATCGGGGTTTATCTTGACGCCTGGGAGCGATTACTGTTTGAAACCTTTATTGACTGTGCCCGGGAGGGGAGGTTGTACGATAAACGTTACACCCCCTGTCTTTCCGTTCTGCCCCAGCAGATTGTCTCCTATCTGTTCCAGCGGCGACGTATCGGGACAACCCGTGATGCCCTCCGGCGTATCTTTCAACCGTTGCTCGGTAACAGTCCTGTTCTGGACCAGGTTTTTAACCACCTGTGTCGGGAGGGGGTGGTGGAGGAGCGACGGAATGGTGTATATTTTCTCAGCAGTGCCTTGGAGAGAAAAGTTGAGTTAGGGAAGATTCATTCCAATATCCAGGAGAAGAGTTTTGGTCAGTATCAGGTGATTGATGTGACAAACGGTCAGGAGGTGGGGACGGTTTTCTTTGTTCTGGAACGGTTTGTTCTCGGGGGCAGGTCATGGGAGACGGTGGAGCGACGGGAGAAGGAAAAACGGCTATTGGTGAAGCCACTGGCAGCAATTTCCCCGAGTACCAAAGTTTTTGAAGGCACCGGTAGCGGAGGCTATTATTACCAACTGGCGGAATTTTTGAAGTCCAGGATATTTCCCGGTTTGAAGGCGGGCGAGTTTCCCTATTTTATTGAAGGGGGCCAGGTTTATCTGATTCATCTTCTCGGTGCAACCTACGGTGGTTTACTCGCCGAAGCGTTATTCCGTCAAGGAAGGGCAGTAACGGATATGGAGGGGAAATTGTTTATCCTGCCGGCAGAAAAGAACGGACTCGCCCGGTTTCCTTTGCCGAGCCGGGAGGCGATAAAGTCGGTGGTACGGGATAACCTGGCTAGATTTGAGGACAGTCTGGGGTCGGGGGCGTTTTTTTATCTTCTGCCCGAGAATTTACAGGTTGAAGACCACCTGCTCGCCCTGGATGTGGACGGACTGTGGGAATTTCTTGACCGTTTGCAGTTGGTTCAGATGGATCCGGCAGCGGTAAGGGCACAGATTGCCGAACACCTTCCGGAATTGGGGAGATGATGAACCGACTTCTGGTTGTTGCCTATTACACGCCACCACTCGGACTTTCCGGAGTGATGCGGGTAACAAAGCTGTGTAAGTTTTTACCTGAATTTGGCTGGGAGCCGGTGATTCTTACAATAAAGCCGGTCGCCTATTACGCCTATGACCCGGCGCTCCTGGAGGACTTAAAAAAGGCAAAGGTTTTTCGCACCGAGATTTTTGACCTGAACCGGTTGTTTTGGATTTTAGGGAAAAGGGGCGGGGGCGGTTTTCATTTTATCCACCCGAGCAGGCATATACCCCGGGGGGTATTTTTCCCGGATAGCAAGATTGGTTGGTTGCCTTTTGCCTTGAGCAGAGGCAGGGGATTGCTCAAGGAGTTTACCCCCCGGGCGGTTTTTGCTACCGCCCCACCCTGGACTGCGTTAATTGTCGGTGCCCGGCTGGCACAGGTCAAGGGGGTGCCGTTTATTGCCGATTTTCGGGACCCCTGGCCGGATGGTTTTATTCCGCCGGTAAGGTGGCAACGGCCATTTTTGGAGCGGTTGCGGTGCAGTATTCTCAAGCGGGCGCAGGGGATTATTGCGGTAAATCAAGGAACAGCGGAAGTGGTGCTGGCGGGAGGGATGATTGATAGACAGGTGGAGATACTTGAAAATGGGTTTGACCCAGATGATTTTGCGGTTCCAGCAGAGCGGTTGAGCGGGTTCAGCATTCTTTATGCGGGAAACCTTTTTGAAAACCGTTCGGACCTGGAAGTTTTTCTCGCCGTGTTGAATGCGGTTCCAGATGCCCGTTTTTATATTGCCGGCGGCGTTGACCGGGATAGCATAGAGGTTCTCGCAAAGCATCCTCGGGTCCAGATGCTGGGGGTTTTAGTTCATCAGCGGGTGGCCGCTTTGATGAAAGGAGCGGATGTGCTTTTATATATTGGTAAACCGGGCCAGCCCGTAGGGTTGAAACTTTATGAGTATCTCGGTAGTGGCCGTCCGATTCTGGTTTGGGGAAGGGGGAGTAGAGAGGCAGGAGAACTGGTTCAGGAGGTCGGTGCCGGTTTAGTGGGCGAGGATGCGGCTGGTCTGGTCCGCTGTCTGGAAGAGATAAGGCGAACCCCGGGGCGCTTTACCGGCGGCAACCGGGAGCGATTTAACCGCCGGTTTCAGGCGAAACGTTTAGCCGACTATCTGGAACGGTTGATTTGAGAAACGGGAAGCGGCTATGCCACCTGCCGCTTTCCTTTTTTTCTGAGATGCCAGAGGAGGATGCGGACAAGGGCAGATATCTCAAGCAGCGGTAAAAGAAGAACTGCTTGAAGCCAAAAGAGTTTCGGCGGGGTGTGTTTTTTAAGATAACGGAATAGGGAGCGGTGGTTTTCAAATATCATCTTGGTTTTTAGCGGTGTGGTGCTGGCGCCCAGTTTGTGATAGACCCGAGCTGTGGGGAGGTAATAGGTCTGATAGCCCTGTTGATTGAGCCGATAGGAAAGGTCAACATCGTTGTAGAAGATCGGAAACCGTTCATCAAATCCGCCCATTTTTTTAAGCACCGAGTGCCGGATGAGCAAACAGGAGGCCATGGGCTGTTCGACAAAGGCGGGTTTTTCGTAATCAAATGAACGTCGTCGCCAGGTGTCAAGAGCTGGAAGGATACGGCTGATTCCGCAGAGTTCGGCAAGGACCGAGCAGAAGGTAGGAAAGGAACGAATTGATAACTGGGTGGAGCCATCCGGGTTCAACAGTTTTGGTGCCACCGCAGCAACTGCCGGGTTCTGGTCAAGATAGGCAACTAACAGGTCAATGGCGCCGGGAGTAACCACTGCGTCCGGGTTTAAGAGTAGGATGTATTCCCCCCGGGCCAGCGATAATCCCTGGTTGTTGGCGTGGGCGTAGCCGAGGTTTTTTGAATTCAAGAGCAGTTTCAGGTTGGGATAGCGGTTCAGGATTTCCCGGGTGTGGTCCTGAGATGCATTGTCAATAACGATGATTTCAAAATCACCGGTGAAGTTGATGGCTTCCAGACAGGAACCGATATCGGTGGCACTGTTATAGGTGATGATAATGATAGAAAGTTTCAACTATGATTGCTGGCGATAGTATTCCAGGAGGTCTTTAAGCGTCTGTTCCAGCGGGATTGTCGGTTGCCAGCCAGTTATCCTGACGAACTTCTCCGGATTGCCGGACAGGAATGGAATATCATAAGGACGTTTCTCCGCGATACCGGATTTAATCTGGACCGGTCGCCGGGCGAGTTTCAACAACAACTCCACCCCTTCTTGTAGTTGAACTGGTTTACCAGAGGTGACGTTGTAGGTTTCTCCCGCCGGGCAATTTTCCAGCGCCAGGACATAAGCCCGGACGATATCCCGGACATCGGTGTAGTCGCGGCGCACGGTGAGGTCACCCATCGTCAGTGGATCTTCGGTTTTGCCTTTTTCCACCTGAGCGATGTGGTGAGCCACTTTGGGAAAGACGAAACGGGCTGCCTGTCCCGGTCCGGTGTGACTGAAAGGACGCAGAATTACGATGTCCATATCCCAGGTTTGATAGTAAATGCGTCCTATTTCTTCGGCGAGAAGTTTGCTCCGGGCATAGGCGGTAAGGGGTTGGGGTGGGTCGTTCTCGGTGTGGCGATGCTCAGCGCGGCCATAGACATCCGCCGATGATATCAGGAGAATACGGCAGGGAAGCATTAACTGATGCACAGCAAGGAGCAATTTCAATGTGCCCAGAGTGTTTATCTGATAGGTGGTAACCGGGTTTTTTTCTGCTTCCGCTACCGAAGAGACGCCGGCGAGGTGAACAATCCATTCCGGGCGGGTTTGTTCCAGAACCGATTTCAATCCCGTAACGTCACATATGTCACAGTTAAAGAGTTCGGCAGGTAACTTGGCGGTAGGTGGATTGAGATGGATGCCGAAAACTTCATCTCCCCGTTCTCGGAGATAACGGGCAAGATTGGTACCGACAAACCCTTCAATACCGGTGATGAGTACCCGTTTCACACTCGCGTTCGCCAGTAATCAAGGAGGTCGGCAAGGGTTTTTTCAAAGGGAATCTGTGGTTCCCAGCCGGTTGCCTGTTTTAATCGGGTAGGATCGCCGATTAAAAGTTCCACATCACTGGGGCGGAGCCGTTTCGGATCCTGGCGGACTTCAAACTTTGTTTTTGTCAGCCCCTGGAGAATTTCCACAACATCCCGAATTTTGTAACCCTTGCCGGTGGCAACATTGTACACCTCACCGGGAATACCTTTTTCCAGAATCAGGTAATAGGCGCGGACGGTGTCCCGGACATCGGTGAAATCACGCACCGCTTCCAGGTTGCCAACGTAGATGACCGGCTCCCGTTTACCTTTTTCAATTTCGGCGAGCTGGCGGGCGAAATTAGAGGTAACAAACACCTCTCCCCGTCTTGGGCCTTCGTGGTTGAAGCCGCGGGTGCGAATGATATGAAGTTTATAGCTCTGGTGGTATTGATAACCCATCAGGTCCTGTGCTACTTTGCTGACCGCATAGGGGGAAAGGGGACGCAGTGGGTTGGTTTCTTTTATCGGCACCTCAGCGGGGAGAACCAGCCCGTATTCTTCACTTGAACCGGCAATCTGAATGCGACATTGAATGCCGAGAGAGCGGACCGCCTCAAAGATGTTGAGTTGACCGAGAACGTTAGTGGTGAAAGTTTCCGCCGGTGCGGTCCAGGACATCGGGACGTAACTCTGGGCGGCGAGGTGATAGATGCGGTCAGGCATCAGTTGGGCGATGAGACGGGTAACCGCGGTATGGTCGCGCAGGTCACAATCATGAAGGTGAATTTTTCCCCGGAGATGCTCAATGTTTTCGGTGCGGGAGCGCCAGCGAATCGTGCCGTGCACCTCGCAGGTGCCCAGGGTGAGAAGATATTCAGCCAGATGGCTACCGGCAAAACCGGTAATACCAGTAATTAAACATTTCAACTTAGTACCTCCTTGCACAGAATATTGAAATTACGCCTTCTGCACCTTGCCCGAACGGAGGCAACGGGTACAGACCCAGATGCGACGGGCGGCGGTTCCTTCTTTGACCTTCACCCGTTGTAAATTTGGCTCCCAACGTCTTTTCGTTACGTTGTGGGCGTGACTGATATTGGAGCCCACCATACCAGTTTTCCCGCAAATTTCGCAATGTTTAGCCAAAGTTCCTCCTAATTTTCGTGTTTATGGTAAGTTATTAGAGAATACCGATATTGACTTGAGATGTCAAATAAAAGTTATAAGGTTGGATACCGCAGGTTGTTGTTCCCGGAACCTCAATAGAGTTTCGTTCTACCTTAGTTGTTGCTTTTTTCTTTAGTGAGAATAGAATAACGGGGGGAGATGACGCTGGGTATAATACCGGGAGGAAATAAAAAGGCTATTTTAAAAGGAGGAGATATGTTGAAGGAGTTCAGAGAGTTTGCTCTCCGTGGTAATGTAGTGGATATGGCGGTTGGTATTATCATTGGCGCGGCGTTCAGTACCATTGTGTCGTCGCTGGTTACCGATGTTATTATGCCGCCAATCGGTCTATTGCTTGGTAAGGTTGATTTTTCTAATCTTTTTGTCGTGCTTAAACCCGGTTCGGTGCCACCACCGTATCCATCACTCACTGCGGCAAAGGAAGTAGGTGCGGTGAGTCTGAATATCGGGCTATTCATCAATACTGTCGTCAATTTTCTGATTGTAGCCTTTGCTATTTTTCTGGTGGTAAAGGCAATGAATACATTGAAACGCAAGCAGGAGGAACCGCCAGCACCAACAACCAAGGAGTGTCCATTCTGTTTTTCCCCGATTTCGCTTAAGGCGACCCGCTGTCCTCATTGTACTTCAGAACTGAAGGGGTAGTGGTGTTTACGGGTATCGGGGTGCGAGGGGCCCAGAATGGCCATTGTTTTTTGTGGTAATTGTTGGCTTAAGTAGTATCAGCGGATTTTTATGAGCGGTTGAATTAAGTAAGAGTTTCCGGTTTGCATAACAATGAAGTAGACACCGCTGGGTAAGAGTAATGGGTCACCAGGGACAAGACGTCCGGAAGAGTTGAATACTCTACAGGAACGATAAAGGGGGAGTTCTTTGCCACCGGTAAACAGAGTGGGCAAAAAATCTCCAGGGGGAATGTTGAAGAGCGGTTTTTCTTTAACCCCGGCGGTGAAGACGCTGGCCGGAACCCGGAGGTAAATCACCGGGTTACGGGTAATGGGACCTTCTCCCAGTTCCCAGGAACCGGCAACAAGGTCGGCGAAGTAGATAATGTGGAGAGTGTCGTTTACCACCTCGGCAAGATAAGGGAAACGTTTACTGATTGAATCCGGGGTTGTTAATCGGATTGGTTGCGTCCAGGTTCGGCCGTTGTCAGGGGAGCAGGACGCCCAGATATCGGTGCGGGCAATGCCGGTCCGCGGGTCAATATTTTCCGGGTTGAACTGTTCCCAAACAACGTACAAGCGATTGCCACTGGTGCCGGTCCGACGTTCAATGCCAATACTGGGGCGGTCAATGGCAGCAGTATAGATACCCAATACCGTGGTGTCGGTAATAGCGTACTCATAAATGAAATGCCAGGCAGGTGTATCATAGGGACAGTAATGCCAGAGCTGAACAATGCCGCGGTTGGTTGATTCTATGAGATCAGCGACGAGATGGATGCGGATGGAGTCGTAAACCGCACTGGCACCAAAAAGGGAGCGGTTGAACCGGGTTGGGATGTTTTCCGAAAGGTTGCGGAGCGGGTACCAGGTGCCACCACCGTCGGGGGTTTCCCGTAAGAACAGCTTGCCAGAATTTTTTTCACTCCAGATAAAGCCAAGACGGGAGGAAATTTTGCTGGCGATGAGGTTGTGGGTGGGGAAAGATCCGATAACGCCAACACGGTATCGGGTAAAGGGACTGAAATAGTAGAGCGTATCGTTACCGATGGCAGCGAATTTTAGATAGCCGTATCTGCCAATGCCAACAAGAGGATATTGAAGGCCTTCAGTAACCGCGATTTCCTGGAATACTGCGGCACCAGGCGCTGAATCCAGAAAATAGGTTATAGTTTTGTCACCACGATTTCGGTAGTCGGTGGCAATCAGTGTTCTGCCGTTGTTGTTTATATCCAGACAGCCGAGGTTGCGCTGGTAAGGGTTGATGACAATTGCTTCTGGAAAGCGCCAGTCTTCACCCCGTGGTTTGAAGTTATAGCGGATTTCACCGTAGCCGTCTTTATATACCGCGTGGATACCGCGCAATGTGTCGTTGACCAGGTAGCGGAGAGCGGGGAAATGAAACTGTCGATCCCGGGTTGTCCAGCCAATGGTATCTACAAAAATCTCCGCCCGGATGAAAGATGCGACGGCGATGAGAAGCGGAAAAAACCGCATTTACGGTATGATTACCACTTTTTGGATATTACCGGAACGGGTAATGATAAAATAAACTCCCGCACCCGGGGGACATTTCTGGTTTTGTCCTAAGGGCGATAAAATCATTTTATCGCCAAGGACATTGTATCGGTTACGGAATGTTGCTACACTAAACGGGCGTTTTTTTTCTTTCTTATAACCTTCGGCAATGCCTGGTAGATCTGAGACCGGTATCCGCAAAAGAACAACCGGGTTTAATGTTTGGGGACCATGTCCATGTTCATAAACACCGGCGATTTGGTCAATTACGGTGATAATAAAAAGGGTGTCATTTACCACTGATGCCAGTCCCGGCGAGAGTCGGGAGACGCCGTCCGGCCCGGTGAGGCGATAGGGGCGACTCCAGGTGTTGCCGTTGTCCGGGGAATAGGCGACGAACAGGTCGGCGCGTGCGATTTGTGTTTGGGGTTCGTAATTCAATGAATCGTAATTTAACCAAAGGACAAATAAAGTTCCGTCTGCTTGGTTTTCTCCGAGCGTTGGCCGCACGACGAAAGGCTCTCCTGGTTCTGCCGGTGCCAGGACCGAGGCAGGGGAGAAGCGATATACCAGACACCACGCGGGGTTTCTGTTTTCCTGCCAGTGCCAGATTTCTGCCGGGAACTGATGGTTTCCATCCCAGAGCTGGGTAACTATGTTAAGCCGGTTTTGGCGGTCAAATAGGGGGTAGGCGCCAAACCGCCCGGGTCGGGCACCAGGGATGGTTGTGGGGACAGGGAAAATATTCTGGGGTCCGGTCCAGTTATCGCCACCGTCTTCAGAGATGTTGATATAGATGGCCGCGGAATCGGGTTGGGTCCAGACGACGGCGAGCCGGTTGGAGGATTTGGAACCGGCAATGTTATAGGTGGGGTCCTGAAGGAGGCGGTTACCGGAGAGCGGAACCGGTCTCTGCCAGTTAACCCCGTAGTCGGTGGACCGCGAATAGAGCAATGTTTCCTGCGTGGTTGAATCAACGCAGATGATATGGAGATAGTTATTCTGGGTGATGGTTATCGGCGGTCGCTGGCACCCCATCAGGCTGGAGTCCGGTTCACGCACAATAAAGTTGTTTTCTCCAGGGACGCTGTCCACTGCAATTATTGGCCATTTTGGGTCGCGGTTGATAAAACTGGAAATAAATGTACTCCGATAATAGGGCGAGGCGGGATTTTCCGGGACGGTCAGACTGCCACTGGCGTTGCGCTGGGAGCCAAAGACACTGATTTCTCCGCTCCAGGTATTGGTGGCGAAACTGAAGAAGTTGGCGAACATGCCAGTTTTGATCCAGGCGGTGTATATGCCAGTTCCCGGGAGATGAATCACCCGCTGCCATATTGGGCCGTAGTTCTGAACGTCAATGCCGGTGGTACCGATGGTGTCAACCGTGATCGCTGCCATTGCCGGATAGAGGCAGGCACAAAGAGTCAAAACGGTACCGAGATAGTTCATTTTTACCTCCACGTTTAATATAGTCAATAATAAGATGCAGTCAAGCCGATGGGAAGACAGGTATGGGCACAGATAGTTTTTCTTGCAATACGGTTGATTTTATGTTACAATTTTAAAGGGAAGGATATGGGTAAATTTTATCGGTATGTGGGTCCGGGGTTGTTTTTCCTAACCAATTCAGTATCAGGTATACCTTTTGCATCCGGTCTTGATATCAATTTTAGTTCCTGTTATTTCTGGCGGGGTTTGAATTTGAGCCGCGGCCCGGTTCTCCAGCCGGCGGTTTGGTTTTCGCTGGGTTCGTTTTCGGTTACCCCCTGGGCAAATTTTATGCTCGGGGGCAGTGGCGACGAATGGGGCTGGAGTGAGTTTGATTTTACTATTGATTATGAGGAAGAGGTTTTCGGTTTCGGGATCAATCCATCGGTTACCGTATTTTTTTATCCAGCAGGATACGCTCAATCACCTGCGGCAGAAATTGGGTTCAGTTTGACACGGGAGATTGACAACTGGGAGATTGCCAGTTCCCATTATTTTGACATCTGGTCAGGATGGGGTGCCTATTTTGGTGAGATGGGGGGAAAACTGAAGATTCCGTTTTGCCCCGGTTTGGATTTGGACTGCGGTGCGCTTGCTGGTTGGGGGGCAAAAAAGTTTAACGAGTTGAACTATAACGCCGCGCGTTGGGCAGTGGATGTGATTCATATAGAGGTGGGGTTATCGTGGAAACCGGAAGATGTATTCGGTCTCAGATCTTTTTTCGGCATGGGTTTTATTCCCGACCAGAACTTACGCATTGGTGCCGATATTGGTCCTTTTCACCCAGTTTTTGGAGTGGGAATAACGAAGGAGTTTTAAGTTGTTTTATCGGACAGCGATAAAGTTTTTTCTTCTTCTCGGGGTGCTTCTCGGGGTGGTAGTCACCGGAATAATTTTGTTTCAACAGACACAACGGGAGCATCTTCAGAAGATGTTTTACGCTAATCAGGAGATGCTGACAGGAATGTTTACAAGGTTGGTTGAATTGAAGGGTTCGTTAATGGAGGTGGTGGCGTACGATTATACCTACTGGGATGAAATGGTGGAGGCAATAAAATCCCGTGACCGCCAATTTTTTGATGAAAATATTGCCCAGGCGTTGAGTAGCTACAAGATGGATGCTGCCTGGGTGTATGACGATAAAGCAGAATTAGTTTACATGGTTCAGAAAGAAGGGCGAGAAAGATTAAGAGAAGTTTTCTTTATTAAGCAGGCACAGGAGATGCTTGAAGGAGAGAAACGTTTCTGCCACTTTTTCATCCCGACTTCAATAGGGTTGATGGAGGTCCGGGGTGCAACGGTTCACCCTACGCGTGACCCCGAGCGCCGGCTTCCACCGCAGGGGGTTTTTTTCGTTTCCCGGGTTTGGGACAGTGTTTATCTTCGCGGACTGAGGGAAATGATAAATGGTGAGGTGAGTTTACGCCCCGCAGTAATGGATGGTTCGGAAGAAAAAAGTGATATTAATAAAGGGGTTATTGTTATTAACCATCCGCTAAATGGTAGCGATGACAGCGTAGTGGGAAATCTGCAGTTAAAATATATATGCCGGCTTGTCTTGGCTACGCGTCAGGAGGCGCCGCGCCGGTTGTGGTTACTCTTAGGGGTTGGCATTTTGATGATCGGTGCGGTGGGCATTGGATTCTGGCGCTGGGTAGAGCGTCCGCTTGACCGGATTTCGTTGGCGCTGAAGGAAAACGACGCACGGAGGCTGGCAAAATTGATTAGTTCCCGGTCAGAGTTCGGCAAAATAGCCCGGTTAATAGAGAGTTTTTTTATTCAGGAAAAGGTACTCAGAGAAGAAAAAAAGCGGGCGCAACAGTACCTGGATATAGCCAAAGTAATCATTCTAGTACTGGACCGAGCGGGCAGGGTGGTTCTCATCAATCGTGAGGGGTGTAATTTGCTTGGTTATAAGGAGGAGGAGATCATCGGGAAGGATTGGTTTGATTGTTTTTTGCCGCCGTTGCTGCGCGACAAAACAAAAGATGTTTTTCGGCACCTCATAGTCGGCGATGTTGCGCATTTTATTGATTGGGAGAATCCGATTGTCACCCGCACCGGTGAAGAGCGAATTATTCGTTGGCGAAATACGGTGGTGAGAGGAGAACTTGGCGAGATATTGGGGACATTAAGTTCTGGTGAAGACATTACCGAGCGCAAACGAGCTGAGGCGGCACTGCAGGAGCGGACCGAGGAGTTGAAAAGGTCAAACCGGGAGCTGGAGCATTTTGCCTACATTGCTTCTCACGATCTCCAGGAGCCGTTGCGGATGGTTGGTAGTTATGTGAGTCTTCTTGCCCGGCGTTATCGGGGAAAACTGGACGGTGACGCCGATGAATTTATCAACTACGCGGTTGACGGAGTGACGAGGATGCAGCGTTTGATTAACGACCTTTTGACCTATTCTCGGATCGGTACCAGAGGGAAGCCCCTTCAGCCGACCGATAGCGAAATGGTATTGAGGCGGGTGTTAATGAATTTGAAAATTAGTATAGAGGAGAAAAGGGCGTCAGTGACTTATGATCGTTTGCCAGTGGTGATTGCGGACGAACGACAATTGGAGCAATTACTGCAAAATTTAATCAGTAATGCGATAAAATTCTCGGATTCGGAGCCCAAGGTGCACGTCGGTGTGCGCGCTCAAGACGGCTATTGGGTCTTTGCGGTGAAGGACAATGGGATTGGCATTGAGCCCCAATTTTCAGATAAGGTTTTCCAGATTTTCCAGCGTGGGGTATCGAGGGATAAGTATCCGGGAACCGGTATCGGATTGGCGGTTTGTAAGCGAATTGTGGAGCGCCACGGTGGCAAAATCTGGTTTGAATCGGAACCGGGTAAAGGGACAACATTCTTTTTTACCCTGATTGGTGTTGAGGAACAAAAAACAAAGGAGGGATGAGGGATGAGTTGCGAATTTAAAGGCAGGGCAATAGATATCCTGCTGGTGGAAGACAATCCTGGTGACGTCCGGCTTACCCAAGAAGCTCTGCGCGAGGCGAAGATGTGCAACAACCTTTATGTGGCCAGGGATGGGGTGGAAGCGCTGGAGTTTCTCAGCCGGCAGGGGAAGTTCGCCGACGCGCCTGTCCCCGATATTATCCTCCTGGATCTGAATTTGCCGAGGAAGGACGGCCGAGAGGTGCTGGTTGAGGTGAAGGCAAATCCTAATTTAAAACACATTCCGGTAGTGGTTTTGACAACATCTAAGGCAGAAGAGGATATTCTTAAAAGTTATCAGCTGCACGCCAATTGCTACATTACAAAACCGGTGGATTTTGAGCAGTTTATCAAAGTGGTTCAGGCAATAGAGAACTTCTGGTTAACAGTGGTGAAATTGCCAACGACAGACTGAAGAAAAATGTCGGTAGAGCGGTTAAGAATTCTTTTAATTGAAGACAATCCCGGTGATGCCCGATTGATTTCCGAAATCATCTCGGAGACCGGTTCGGGATTTGAGCTGGTGTGGGTGAATCGGGTGGCGCTCGGCGAGGAACGGCTGACCCAGGAGAGATTTGACGTGGTTCTTCTTGATCTCTCTCTGCCGGATAGTGTCGGACAGGAAACGGTGGCACGAGTGCATTCTGTAGCTGCAAGTGTGCCAATTGTCATTCTCACTGGATTTGATGACGACGAAATGGCGCTGAGGGCAGTAAAGATAGGGGCGCAGGATTATCTGATCAAGGGACGAATTGACAGTCATGGACTTATGCGAAGTTTGCGTTATGCGATGGAACGCAAGCGGCAGGAAATGGAACTGGCGAAAAAAAACGCCCAGCTGGCAAAATTAAACGAACTAAAGAATCAGTTTCTGGGGATGGCGGCCCATGATTTGCGTAATCCACTCACGGTTATCATCACCTGCGCTGAAATTATGTTAGAGGAAGGAGGAGTCAATTTACCCGAGGAAAGAAAACGGGAGTTTATTCAACGGATGAAGGCGAACGCTGAATTTATGATTAATTTGATCAACGACCTTCTGGATTTCACCCGAATTGAGGCCGGACAGCTGGAGTTGAATGCCGAGCCGCTGGTTTTGGCGGAACTGGTGAGAGCAAGCGTAGCAGAAAACCGTTTACTTGGGGCCCAGAAAGGAATAGAGGTTGAGTTACGGGATGAAAATGGCAGCGGTAAGGTGGTCGCCGACCGGCAGCGACTGGCACAGGTGATGAACAACCTGATAAGTAACGCCTTTAAATTTTCCCAACCGGGAACCAGGGTGACGGTGGTGATTAAAGAGAGAGACGGTGGTTTTCTGGTGGCGGTGCGTGATCAGGGGCAGGGGATCGCACCAGAAGAAATGGGTAAACTGTTTCGGCCTTTTCAGAAAACCAGTACGCGGAGTACCGCCGGGGAGAGAAGTACCGGTTTGGGATTGGCGATTTGCCGGCAGATTGTTGAGGCGCACGGCGGTAAAATCTGGGCGGAGTCCGAAATAGGTAAAGGATCAACGTTTTCGTTCTGGCTTCCCCGGGTGTTATAGTCGGGAGAATTTGACCGTTTCCCGGTGGCGGGTATTATTGGGACGATGTGGAACCAAGCAACATTTTCCCGAATTTCGCAGGAGATTGAAAGGTTGGAGCCGGAGATGATTGAGATGCAGCGCCGGCTGGTAGCACTGCCGGCAATCAGCCCCAAGTCAGGAGGAGAAGGAGAGAAGGAAAGGGTTGATTATTTGAGGGATTTGCTGACTGGCTGGGGGCTGGAGGTGAAGGAGTTTCGGGCCCCGGACCGGTTGGCGAAGTGTGGATATCGGCCAAGCCTGGTGGTAAATTTGGCCGGGAAACAGCCGCGCCCGACGCTGTGGATTATGACTCATCTGGATGTAGTCCCTTCTGGTCCGCGCGAGTTGTGGGATTCCAACCCGTTTGTTGCCCGAGTGGAAGGAGGAAGGATATACGGCCGTGGTGTTGAGGATAATCAGCAGGAGATGGTGGCGAGTATTTTCGCCATGCGGGCGATTTTAAACCTGGGCCTTGTCCCGGAAATGCCGGTGGCTCTAATGCTGGTGGCAGATGAGGAGACCGGTTCGGAATTTGGCGTTGACTGGTTGTTGAATAATTACAATTTGTGCAGTAAAGATGACCTGGTGGTGGTTCCTGATGCGGGCAACGAGGAGGGAACACTTCTGGAAATAGCGGAGAAATCAATTCTCTGGTTAAAGTTTACCACCATCGGGAAGCAGGCCCATGGTTCAACCCCCCATCACGGTAACAACGCCCATCGGGCTGGTGCCCATCTCTTGCTCCGCCTGGACCACCGGTTACATAAGGTTTTTGATGCCCGGGACGAACTTTTTTCTCCGCCGGTTTCCACAATTGAGCCAACCAAGAAGGAGGCGAATGTCCCGAATGTGAATACGATTCCCGGCGAGGATGTTTTTTATTTTGACTGCCGGGTTTTACCATGTTATCAACTGACCGATGTGCTGGCGGAAGTAAATCAGATTAAGTCAGAAGTGGAAGAAGAGTTTAAGGTTGAGATCACAGTAGCGGTTGAGCAGATGGCCCAGGCGGCACCGGCGACGCCAGCAGATGCTCCGGTGGTAAAAATGCTGGCAAGGGCGGTGCAGACGGTTTTCGGGAAAGAGCCATTTGTAAAGGGGATTGGCGGTGGAACAGTAGCGGCATTTTTCCGGCGGCGGGGTATTCCGGCGGTGGTCTGGGGACGTAATGCCGGTCAGGCGCATAAGCCCAATGAGTTCTGTGTTATTGCCAATATGGTAGGGAATGCCAAGGTGTATGCTTTCCTTTTCGGGCAGAGGGCGGGTGTTGACTTTTGATGAGGCAACATTAAATTAAAATATATGGAGATACGTTCACCGGAAGAGTTAAAAGGGTTTGTGGAGCTGGAAAGGGCTAAGGTTGTGGACGAGCGGGCAAAAGGCGGCGAGGTAATTTTAATTCCCCTGGTCAATCAATTTGCGCCGTTACCGGCGCTTGCCGCGGTGGCTGATAATCTTGCCTGGTTTATGGAACAGGCAACGGGTCGTGGCTACCAGAAGGCCGAAGAGGTTTATGATGTGGGGTTTATTGTGCGCGAACCCGGGCATCAGGCATACGGATTAAAGGTTAATGCCGAAGGAGAAATGGTGGTTATTTCCCGGGTTTCCATTCTTGAGGATGAAACGATATTCCGGCGCTATTTGCAATATCTTCAGACGGGCATTTTTGCCTGAGTAGATTCCAGCGCCAGAATAAGCAATTCCAGCAACAAGGCAGCAACTGCGAGGTAGAGCAGTAAACCGGTCAGGTCGGTACTTCGCGGACCGGTTATATCGGTAATGGTAATGCCCTGTTTCTGCAATTGGGCAATGTCCAGGGGTGTGAGGTCCCCTTCTTCTGGTAAAGGGTTGACGGCAAAAGTTAATCCGTTTTCCAACCGGTAAATGCCGCACTCGCGGGTGTCGGTAAGCAGAATGTAGGGGCGGGGTAATGACGATTGTGGGATAACGGTTTTTTCTCCCCCGGGAGTGGAAAGCAAAGTCGGTCTGGTGTCGGTGGTAAATATTTTTATTGTGTCACCGGCGGTGTATTCCGATTGGAAAGGAAGAAGGGCAAGATAATTGACGGTGCGATGGACAAGCGGCGCAAAGGGCGCTTTGAATACCAGGTCAGTTGCCGTCGGTAAGGGGGCGAATGTCCAGATCAGGAGACGGACGGTGGGAATTTCTAATATCAGGGGGTCACCGTTGTTAAGGACAACAAGTGGTTTTCCCCCTGTCACCCGGTTGTAGCGGAAGATCCGGGTTGAATTGAGGTCGCGGGTGTGAAATATGCTTAGAATTGGATGATTGGTATCCACGGTGCCAATACTGACAAAGCCGGTGGGTTGGGAAAACCCGAGGTTTTTCAGATGGCGGGTAATTCCGCTGGTCCCGGGAAGAGGTTCGCCGGCAATGAGGAGGGCGGCACCGTTGGTGTTGCCGAGATAGAAGAAGAGCCGGTCCCAATCACCTGGTTGAAGCCGGGCGGCATCGGCGATGACCACTACCGGATAACGACTCAGGTCAGTGCGGCGAAAATGAGTTAGCGGAAGCAGTTGGGGGTGGAAAGGCGAACTGGGGTCACTTCGAAGTGCCAGTTCCAGGTAGCGGACGGATGTGGTTTCGCTGAAAACCACCAGCACCGGCGTTTTTTCCAAGATCGGGAGGACGAAATGGCGGGAATCGTCAACGGTTAGTGAGTCGGCAGTAATTGATACGGTGCCGGTATGGATGCCGGGTTGGTGAGGGGATATGGTGAAAGTGATGGTGGTACGGGAACGAGCGGGTATGGTAATGGTTTTTTCGTCAATGAGTGAACCAATCTGGAGGCGGACGGCGCGGGTGGTGGAGCTGGTTCCGTAGTTGGCGATTTCGGTTTTAAGCAGGTGGTTGTCAATTTGAACCCGGCGGACTCCGGCGTTGGAAAAGTTTTTGTTTCCCAGGTTGATGACGGTAATTGGCGCTGCCAGGGAGGGCATGGTTTCTGGAAAACAACGGTGCTGGAGGTCGGTTATTATCGTCACCGGCATCGGTGTCCGGCGAATAACAGAGGCGGCGGTTTTAATCGCCGGGGTGAGTATGGGTGGGGTGGTTCCTGGTTTTATGGTATCAAGGATGGCGGAGATGATTTGCTGCCCGGTGAAAATGCTGTCGGGCTGGGTGGCGAGAATAAGTCGGGGGTGAGTGGATGCGGCTACGAGCCGGCGGGTGACTTCCCGGGCAGTCTGCCATCGGTTGCTGTAAGTCATACTGAAGGAGTTGTCCAGAATTAGAAGCAGGTCTGCGGTTGACTTCAAACCAGGGACGGTGGTGGCAAGATAAGGGCGGGCAAGGGAGAGGAGGAGAAAGAGCAGGGTCAGGGTGCGGAGGAAGAGCAGGACGATTTCTTTTGCCCGCAGCCAGGAGAATCGTTCCCGGTGCGCCTTCTGGAGGAGAAGTAAAGAAGGAAATGACACCCGACGGAGTCGTAATCGGCTGAGGAGGTGGATGACGAGCGGTAACAGGGCGAGGGGGAGAAGGGCTAATAACGTGGGGGCGAGAAATCCCATCTTAAGGGAGACGCCGGCGATGCTCCAGATAGGCGAGGAGCGCCTGGTCAAACGGGGTGTCGGTGTTTATCGGGTGGTAGTCAATTTTCCCTTCGGCACAGCCGCGTTTGAAAATCTGGCAGTGCTGGCTAAAACTCTGCTGGTATTGGGTTCGGATAAGCCGGGGGTCAATGGTAATTTCCTGTTTAGTTTCCATGTCTCGTAAGAGTAAAGGGTTGGGGAAGTTCAGCGTTTGCTCGTCGGGGTGAAATATGTGAAAGACAAGCAGTTCGTGTCTCCGGGCACGAAAGTAGCGCAGACCGGTAATGACCGCCTGCTGGTCGTCCCAGAGGTCAGAGATGACGATTACCAGGCCCCGACGGCGGATGCGCTCCGCCAGTTCCTGAAGGGTTCGGCTGAGATTTGTTTCACCGCCGGGTTTCAGGTTTTCCATTTCGCGGAGCAGAAGGCGCAGGTGGGCAGGTGAGGCACGGGGAGGAATATAGCGGTCAATCTGGTCGGAGAAGGTTACCAGGCCGGTGGAGTCTTTTTGTTTGTTCAGGAGATAGGCAAGGCTGGCCGCGAGCCAGCGGGCGTAGTCCAGTTTGGTGTAGTTACCGCGGGAATAACCCATTGAGCCCGAGGCATCAAGCACAATATAGGCACGGAGGTTGGTTTCCTCTTCGTACTCCCGGATGTAAAAACGTTCGGTCCGACCGTAAACGCGCCAGTCAATTCGTTTGAGTTCGTCCCCCGGCATGTACTGACGATGTTCAGCAAACTCCACCGAGAAGCCTTTATAAGGGGAGCGGTGGAGTCCGGCAAGAAATCCTTCCACGACCAGGCGCGCCTTCAGGTCAATGCCTTTGAGTTTGGCAACCAGCTGGGGCGAGATGGTGACTTTTGGGGGCACATTTCAGTTTAACGGAGATGATAGCGGGGTGTCAAACGGTGCGCTTGACCCGGGCGCGGTAATTGGCTATAAATTAATGGCGATGCGTAGTAAGGCAAAGAGGTTTTTTACTATCGGGGAGGTGCTTCCCAGAGTGATGAAACGGCTGGGAATGGCGGATAAGTTAACGGTTTATCGGGCGGTAGCAGACTGGCCGGCTATTGTGGGGGAAACAATCGCCCGGCACGCCATAGCCCAGAAGGTAGAGGGGAATACGCTGGTGGTGCTGGTGGATACCCCTGCCTGGATGACGCAGCTGTTTTTTCTAAAAGCCGATATTCTGAATAAGGTTGCACAGCACATTGGCACCGGTCTTTTAACCGATATCCGTTTTGTGCTGAGAGGGCGGTCGTCTTGCACTTGATTTTTCCCCTTCATTTATTAAGATAAAAGACAATGGGTGAGACTTATAACGCAGCGCAGATTCACGTTCTAAAAGGTCTGGAAGCGGTGCGCCATCGACCGGCGATGTATATCGGCGATGTCGGCCCGCGTGGTCTGCATCACCTGATTTTTGAGGTGGTGGACAACGCGATTGACGAGGCACTTGCCGGTTATTGCGATCAGATTAATGTTATCATCCACAGTGATACCGAGGTTTCGGTTGAGGACAACGGTCGGGGTATCCCTGTGGATATCCATCCCACTGAGAAACGGTCGGCGTTAGAGGTGGTGCTTACCGTGCTTCATTCCGGGGCTAAATTTGAACATAAGGTTTATCAGATTTCCGGTGGGCTACACGGTGTTGGTGTTTCCGTGGTCAATGCTCTTTCCGAGTATCTCGTAGCCGAAGTCTACCGGGACGGCAAGATTTACCGGATGGAATTTACCCGCGGTCAGGTGAAAAGTGAGTTGCAGGTAATCGGCAAGACGAAAAAACGGGGGACAAAGATTTTGTTCCGCCCCGATGAGAGGATTTTTAAGAGGGTTAATTTCAACTATGACATTCTGGCGACGCGATTGCGCGAACTGGCCTATCTGAATAAGAACCTGAGGATTAAACTGCGGGATGAACGGGATAATAAGGAGGAGGAGTTTCACTACCCGGCGGGACTCCTGGATTTTGTTGCCTACTTGGATAAAGGCAGGAATCGTCTCCACAAGCCGGTGCTGATTGAGGAGCAGCGGAACGGAATAGAAGTAGGGGTTGCGTTTGAGTATAACGACGGATTTGTAGAAAGTATTTTTTCCTTTGCCAATACGATCAATACTCATGAAGGAGGGGCACACCTTTCCGGATTTAAGGCGGCGCTTACCCGTTGTATTAATGAGTATGCGCGCAAAAGCGGGCAGTTGAAAGAGGGAATTGAGCTGGCTGGTGAGGATACGCGGGAGGGGCTGACAGCGGTGGTTTCGGTAAAAATTCCTGACCCGCAGTTTGAAGGGCAGACGAAGACCCGGCTTGGTAACAGTGAGGCGAAGAGCGTAGTGGAGACGGTGGTAAACGATAAGCTGTCGGCATATTTTGAGGAGAATCCGCGTGTGGCAAACCGGATTTTGGAGAAGGTGATTGCGGCAGCCAAGGCGCGGCTGGCGGCGCGGAAGGCACGGGAACTGGCCCGGCGGCGTTCGCTCCTGGAGTCGGACACACTGCCGGGCAAACTGGCCGATTGTGCTTCTGAGGACCCGGCGGAGAGCGAACTTTATATCGTTGAAGGGGAGTCTGCCGGTGGTTCGGCAAAGCAGGGACGAGACCGTCGTTTTCAGGCGGTGTTGCCGCTGCGGGGGAAGATTCTTAACGTTGAAAAATCGGGTTTAAATCGCATTCTTTCCAATCAGGAGATCCGGGCGATTATATCGGCAATCGGTGCCGGGGTGGGTGAGGACGACTTTGACCCGACAAAGGCGCGTTATCACCGGATTGTAATCATGACCGATGCCGATGTTGACGGTTCGCATATCCGGGTTCTCTTACTTACGTTTTTCTATCGGTTTATGCAGCCTTTGATTGAGGCTGGTTATCTCTACATTGCCCAGCCCCCGTTGTATCGGGTGCGACAAGGGAAAAAGGAGTTTTACCTCTATTCCGATGATGAACTTGCCGAGTTCACCAAGAAGGCAAAGGGAGATAACCTGGAGATTGCCCGTTATAAAGGTCTGGGGGAAATGAACCCTGAACAACTATGGGAGACGACGATGAATCCGGCAAACCGGACGCTGAAGCGGGTGACGATGGAGGACGCCACAGAGGCGGATCTGGTATTTCGAATGTTAATGGGGGAAGATGTGGAACCCCGCCGAGAGTTCATTGAGAAGAACGCCCGTCATGTAGAAAATCTTGATGTTTAAAAAAGTGGTCGGATAGCCGGGCTATCCGACCACCGGTAATGCCTTTCTTTTTTAGTGGACGCCGTAACCGCCGCCAGAGCCAAAACTGGAGAGAATTGACATATAGGGCATAATGATGGCGACAATCAGAAATACGGCAGCAACGCCCATAAATAGAATCATAATCGGTTCAATCATCCCGGTAAGGTTTTTCACCGCGTATTCCACTTCGCTGTCGTAGTAGTCAGAGACCTGTTTTAACATATCGTCTAAGGCGCCGGATTCTTCACCGGTTGCCACCATTTGGACGACCATTGGCGGGAATACGCCCAGTTCGCGCATCGGTGCCGCCAACCCCCGACCCCGGCGGACGCTTTCTGCGAGCCGGTCCACCGCCTGAGCAAGGTATACGTTGCCGACGGTTTTAGATACCAGGTTGAGACTGCGGAGGATGGGTAGACCGGTGCGGTCAAGGGTTTCGAACATCCGGGCGAAACGGGAAAGCGCCATTTTGTAGATGATCGGTCCGAAAATGGGCATATGGAGTTTAAAGCGGTCCCACCACATTCTACCGACGCCGGTGCGGATGAACATGTAAAACAGCACGACTGCCGCAGCGACCAGGAGGGTCATGAGGTACCAGTACTTGCCCATGAAATTGGTTACGATGAGCAGGATTTGAGTCGGCAAGGGCATCTTACCACCGACGGTGGCAATAAGGGAGACGAACTTGGGCAAGACAAATGTCGCCAGTACCGCTACCGCGATGACAAAGGTTACCATAAGGATGATCGGATAACGCATGGCGCTGCCAACGTCGGATTTCAGTTTCCGTTCGTGGTCTAGGAGCATCACCAGACGGTCCAATATGTCATCCAGGACGCCGCCGGTTTCTCCTGCCCAGATTGAGTTGACATACAGTTCGGAGAAGATGCGCGGATGTTTTGCCATTGCCACGGAGAGGGCAGCTCCGCCCATCAGGTCCTTGCGGATGGCATCCAGCGCTTTTGCCAGCGGTTTGGATTTTGTCTGGGCCTGGAGGGCACCGATGGCGGTGAGCATCGGGAGACCGGCCCGGTGCAGGGTGACGAACTGGCGGGTGAAGTTGATCAGGTCCGCCGGTTTGACCCGTTCGAAAAAGCGGCTGAAGTCAATCTGTGGGCCACGGGCACCGGCCTTTTCTTCTTTGATTGTTATCGGAATAAATCCAGCACGGTCCAAGTTTTCGGTGACGCTCTGCAGGTCAACTCCCTCAATTGTGCCGGAGATGATCTTACCTTCTTTATCACGGACTTTATAACGAAATAAAGGCATTTTTTCCTCCCTTTCCGGGTTAGTCGACCTTTTCGGCTTCGTCCATTACTTCTTCAATTGTGGTTAAGCCGTTTATTACCTTGCGTATGCCGTCTTCCCAGAGTGTTCTCATACCGAACTCCCGCGCCAGGGCACGAATTGCCGATGTGGGGGGACGGGTGACAATCAGTTCTCGGAGACGGTCGTTGAGTTTCATAACTTCAAAGATACCGATTCTACCGCGGTAGCCGGTGTTGCGGCACTGTTCACAGCCTTTGCCCTTATAAAATTTTGTTCCTGGTGGCAGTTCAAGTTCCTCCAGCATTTTCGGCGATGGGTCGTAGGCAGTTTTGCACTTTGGACAGATTCGCCGCACCAGTCGTTGGGCAACAACCCCTTCTAAACCAGAGGCTACCAGGAATGGCTCAATTCCCATATCAATTAAGCGGGTGACGGTGCCAGGAGCGTCGTTGGTGTGGATGGTGGAGAAGACCAGCTGACCAGTGAGTGCGGCACGGATGGCAACGCCGGCGGTCTCGGCGTCACGAATTTCGCCGATCATAATCACATCTGGGTCCTGACGGAGGATGTGGCGTAAGCCTACTAGATAGGTGTAACCCGCCCGTTCGTTTACCTGTGATTGACAGATTCCATCCAGGTCATACTCAACCGGGTCCTCAATGGTGATAATATTTTTGTCTGCAGACCTGATTTCGGAAAGGATGGCGTAAAGGGTGGTGGATTTGCCCGAGCCGGTAGGTCCGGTGATCAGGATGACGCCGTGGGGTTTGGCAATCATTTCCCGCATGGTGGCGGAGCTTTCATCAACCAATCCCAGTTCGTCCAGTGAAAGCAGTCGCATCCGGTCAAGGATACGCATCACCACCTTCTCACCGTAAGTGGTCGGGAAGGTGGAGACCCGGAAGTCAATCTCTCGTCCGTCAACAATTGCGCCGTAGCGTCCGTCCTGAGGGACGCGTTTTTCCGCGATGTTCATCCGGGACATAATTTTGATACGGGAGACCACCGCCAGCTGGAGTGCTTTCTTGGGCGAGACGATCGGATGCAGAATGCCGTCAATGCGGAAGCGTACCCGGAGTCCTTCCCGGGTGGGTTCAATGTGAATGTCCGATGCGCGTTCCCGCACCGCCCGAATGATCATCTGGTTAACCCAGCGCACCACCGGTGCTTCGGAGGCGAGTTCTTCCAGTCGCCGGGGCTCCAGACTCTGTTCCGCGACGGCTGCGCTTTCTTTCTCCTCCTGGGGCAGGTCGTCAAGGCTGGTGACCTCGGGTTCGTCCGGAATATCGGTGGGTTCCGGGGCGGTGTAGTACTGGTTGAGCGCCTGGTAAAGGTCAAGTTCCCGGCAGACCATTGGCTCAACCTCCATTCCGGTCATCCGGCGCACCTCGTCAATGGTGAAGATGTCGCCGGGGTCAACCATGGCGATTGCCAGCGTATTGCCGGAACGGAAGAGAGGAATTAGTTTGTTGTTACGCAAAAATTCTTCCGGAAAAAGTTGCAGTACTTCCGAGTCCAGACGGAAGTTGGTTAAATCAATAAACGGGACACCGTACTTTTGTTCTAATGCCGAACCACTTTCTTCAATTGGTGTCTGTTCATCAGCCATCTTTAAGCCTCCTTAAAGGGCGTCAAACCCGAATTGCCAATAATTCATTGTGTTAAATTATACAATAAAACAATAGTTGTTGTCAACAAACTTTTTAGTTTTATTCCGGAACCGGGACCAGAAGGTGAATGCGGTTTTATATTGATTGAGCGTCTGGTTTAGCCGTTTCTCTTTCTGGTTCGGGGGCAACCGGGGGGATGGGGGAGGGGTTAGGGCGGTTTTTCGGCTAACACTTTGAACTGTTGTTAGATGGCCACTTTTTTCTTTATCCAAAATTTTGACCCCATTGGCAAATTTTCTGTTTCGGGTTTCTCTGGATGGTTGTCGTCGCTTAGAACCGGGAACGGCGGAGGCGCAAGGAGTTGGTTACTACATTAATTGAGGAAAGAGCCATTGCTGTTTCGGCAATAAGCGGGTGGAGCAGACCGAGCATCGCCAGGGGGATTGCCAGGGTGTTATAGAAGAGCGCCCAGAACAGGTTCTGTTTGATTTTGGTAAAGGTGGCGCGGGCGAGCCGGGCCGCGGTAACGACTCCGGAGACATCGCCCCGGACCAGGGTGACATCGCTGGCAGCAATAGCCACATCGGTGCCGGTGCCAATGGCGATACCAACGTCAGCGGTTTTGAGGGCCGGGGCGTCATTGATGCCGTCGCCAACCATCGCCACCGTGCCAAACTCTTTTTTTAGATTGGCTATTGCCTGTTGCTTTCCTTCGGGCAGAATGCCGGCGATGAAGCGTTCAATTCCGACCTCCTGGGCGACGGCCGCAGCGGTCTGGGGGTTATCGCCAGTAATCATCACCGGAGTGATACCAAGTTTTTTCAATGCGGCGATCGCCGATGCCGAATCAGGTTTTGGAGTATCAGCAATTCCGAGTAGGCCCAGGGGACAATTTTCCATCCCGAGGTAGAGGATGGTGCGTGCCTTTTTCTGCAGTTCATTAGCGGATGGGTTGAGCGGGGTGATGTCAATGCCGTTCTCGCTAAGGAATTCCCCTTTGCCGAGGAGGACCTTTTCTCCGTTTATTCTGCCGCTGATGCCCTTTCCGGGAATCGCGGTTATCGCTGTGGCTGGGGGCGGCTTTATTCCGAGACGGCCGGCGGCTGTTATTATTGCCCGAGCAACAGGATGTTCCGAGCCCTGTTCCAGACTGGTGGCAAGGCCAAGGAGTTGTTCCGGGGCTATTCCCGGGAGTGGGATGATGTCGGTCAGTTCCGGTTTACCCCGGGTGATGGTGCCGGTTTTGTCAAATACGATTGCCCGGACCGCCCGCAGGGTCTGGAGTGCTTCACCGGAGCGGAAAATTAGGCCTTTTTCGGCGGCTCTCCCGGTGGCAACCATCAGTGCGGTAGGGGTGGCAAGGGCCAGGGCGCAAGGGCAGGCGATTACCAGAACCGCGATGGCGGCAAAAAGGGCAAGAGAAATGGCGGAGAGCGTGGGGTTGACCCAGGGTAGAAAGTGGTTTGCCCAGACGAGCATCGGTTTAAGCCCGGGGGCGAAAATAAGCCAGGTGAGGGCGGTGACGAAGGCGAGGACTAAAATAACAGGGACAAATCGGGCGGTGACCCGGTCGGCAAAAGCCTGGATCGGAATTTTCTTGCTTTGTGCCTGTTCTACGAGGCGAATCATCTGGGCGAGGAAAGTGTCCTTGCCTACCCGGGTAACTACCGCTTTGATAAAACCGGTCTGATTGATGGTGGCACCGATTATCTCATCACCCGGTTTTCGTTCTACCGGGGATGACTCACCGGTTGCCATTGACTCATCAACTGTGGTTTCGCCTTCAATTATTTTGCCATCGGTCGGGATTTTTTCTCCCGGTCGGATGAGCATCACATCACCCGGTTTGAGCCGACCCACCGGCACCTCGGTTTCCCTGCCGTCCACCACAACCCGGGCGGTCCGGACACCAAGGGCAAGTAGTTTTCTTATCGCCTGCGCTGCCCGGCCCTTTGCTCGGGCTTCCAGATATCTGCCGGTAAGGTAGATTGCTAAAAGCATCCCGGCTACCCGGCCCAGGTTTTCTACCGCCAGTCCCAGTAGGACCGCCACTCCAGAAACCAGGGCGGAGACGGTGCCGAGGGCGATTAAAACATCCATTGTTGCCGAACGGTTTCTGATGGCCCCGAATGCCGTCTTCAGGGTATGCCAGCCCGGGCCGAAAAGGACGGCACCACCGAAAACCAGTTCAATTAACGTCATCAGTTTCATCGGTAGATGAAAAATACCGGCAAGGTGAAGCACCATTATTAACATCGGTGGCGCCACCAACATCCAGGACCAGAACATCCGCAATTTGGCCTGGTGCAGTTCCCGCTCAATTTGTTTCTGGGCGTCGGCTTCGGTGCGGCGCACCGTGTAGCCGATTGCGGTGATTACCCGTTCCAGCGCGGCGCTGGTGACCTGTTTCGGATCAAACTCAACAAGTGCCTCTTCGGCGGCAAAGTTTACCTGCGCCAGTTTTACTCCGGGGAGTTGGGCAAGGCTTTTTTCAATTGTCAGGGCACACCCGGCGCAATGCATCCCGCCGATACCGATGACCTGGCTTGTGGTTGGGCCTGTTTTGGGTTCTGGTCGCGGCAGGGATGCCACCATCGGGCGCTCCGATTGTTCCTGGTTGAGAAAAAAATCCGGATTGGCTTGAAATTGTTTTAAACAGCGGTTGCTGCAGAAATAATAAGTCTTTCCTTGATATTCCCATTTTCCGGCTGCTTGCCCCTCCTCAACGCTCATTCCGCAAACCGGGTCAATGTGGACCGTTCTTTTTACCATAATTATTAGACTACCGCGCGGACCTTTCTGGAGCGAAGAAAATTTTTAAAAGTGGATATGGACATTTTAAAAATCCCAACCGATTTTATTGCCGAAGGACAACTTCAAGTTTTATTTTTTACCTGGCGGTGTGTATTTGAAAAAATCCGAGCGGAAGCGAAAAGGACGATTTCAGGTTTTTCTAATCCCCCCTTGCGGGATTGCTCGGCTTTGCCGAGCTTGGCGGCAAA
>FMJZ01010347.1_pt1 | contig 44538 bp, 37 predicted proteins | sample 1987881 | NCBI WGS metagenome assembly FMJZ01 (sample SAMEA4378227, study PRJEB15110) | soil metagenome | biome: soil; feature: Field; material: Soil | place: India | collected 2015-03-11 | depth 0 m
CGGGGAGAGGAGATGCTCCCCTTCCCTCGCAGGGAAGGGGATGGGGGTTAGGTGGTTTTCAAACAGACCTCCCCGCAGGCGGGGAGGAGACCCCTCTCCCGACCTCTCCCCGACGCGGGGAGAATTGAGGCTCCCCTTCCCTCGCAGGGAAGGGGGTTAGGTCTGCTTTTTTACGATGGCTATTCAGGTGAACACACATAGCGCGGATGAGACGCGACAGCTGGGCGAAGCGATGGCGCGGGTGCTTCAACCGGGTGACATCATCTGGTTGAGGGGCGAACTGGGCGCAGGCAAAACCACGCTGGCGCAGGGCATCGCGCGCGGTCTGGGCGTCAACGAGCCTGTGCTCAGTCCCACGTTCACGCTGATTCGTGAACATCGCGGGCGCCTGCCCTTCTTCCACGCCGACGCTTACCGTCTGGAGGGGGCGGAGCAGGCGGTGGATCTCGGTCTGCAGGAGTATTTCCAGCGCGGAGGCGTCTTCGCGGTGGAATGGGCGGAACACATCGCCGAAGCCCTGCCCGAGGAGCGGTGGGAGGTGCTTCTGGAGGGCGGGATGGACGAAGAGCGGCGCATCACCATCAGCGCGTTTGGCGAACGCTACACACAACGGTTGAAGGCTCTGGAGGAGACCCTTGCGTCTGCTGGCTTTAGAGACAACGGGTGACATCTGCAGTATCTGCGCGACACAGGACGGTAAGCCGGTTGCCGTGCTGACCTTCGCGCATGGGATGCAGCTATCCACGCGGCTGATTCCCTTTATTGACCATGTGATGAACACGGCAGGCTGGCAGATGGCAGATGTGGACGCCTTTGCGGTAGGGTTGGGACCGGGTTCGTTCACCGGCACGCGCGTGGGCGTGATGACCGCCAAGACCTTCGCGCAGGCGCTGGCTAAACCGATTGTGGGTGTATGCAGTCTGGACGTGCTGGCAGGAGAGTATGCTTTTATCCCGCATCAGGTGGTCTGTGCCGTGGTGCCTGCCCGCAAGGGCGAGGTGTATGCCTGCGTGTACGAGGGCGGCTCTGAACTTCCCCAGCCGGTGACGGAACGGGCGGTGTACAGTGTGCAAAGCCTTCACGACATCCTTCTGCCGTTCGTTGCCGGGGATGTGATACTGGTCGGTAGCGTGCCGGCGGACCTGCGCATGGCGCTGGCGGACTATCCGGTATGCATCGCGCCGGTGGAGTATCCGCGTGCAGAACTGCTCGGCAGACTGGGCACGATACTGCTTCAGCAGGGACACCACGACAATCCCCTGACGCTTGTGCCGATGTATCTGAAGCCTCCTGCCATCACCATGCCGAAGAACCAGACATAGTGCTCAATTTCGGCGAGATAGGCGACGATTAGAGACGAAGCAGGAATAGTGGCTTACCGAGACGAAACAAAAAGCGCGGAGGCTGTAACCTCTCAGAGGTATTCGGCGTCCAAAGTAAAGAGCAGAGAGAGGCTTTCTCTGCGACTGTGAAGGTGGCGAGAGAAAAACCGGGAGGGAACAGAGATGCCCAGATACTCCATTTGGCGAGTAACGCTGGTAGCTATTTTGGCGGTGATAGGCACGGCGACAGCGGCGCTGGCACAGGGAACACCTTTTAATATCCTGCGTCCAGCCGATGGCGCCATTGTGCGGGAGCGGGTGCGCATTGAAGTACCCCGTGCAAGCATCCCGCAGGGCGGATACGTTGGTATCTACATCGATGGCAGGTTCCAGACCTCGCTGGCGCCCAGGCAGGACGACAAAGAGCCTCGCCTGCGCTACATCTGGGATACCAAAGTGCCGATTGTTGACCCCTCGACCCAGAAGCCCGAACCTGTTCAGGACGGTGAGCATACCATTACCGTCGTGCTGTATGACCCCGAGGGCAGGGCGATAGACCGCGCCGAGGTACGGGTGCAGGTGGCGAATCGAGAGGGCATCAACCTGCCTGCGATTGGCACACGCCTGCAGTATCGCTTCCGGCTGGGCGAGAACGTCAACTACAAACAGCATGACGAGGTCATCCTGCTGGCGGGGCAGACGGGCGCAGAGATTACGGGCGGCGTGACGGGCGAACAGGTGGCTTACGAGGCAGACACCTTCTTCAACCTGTTCGTTTACGACATCCGGGGTAGCCAGTATATCATCCGTCAGCGGGCAAACAAACAGCAGGTACTGGCTTACAACCAGCCGGTGTACACGCTGGGCAAAGAGATGTTCCGCGCCGTCCTGCAGTTTATCACTCCGCTGGGCAGCGTGGTGTATCAGAACGTGGATACCACGAACGATCCGTATGTCTTCCGTGTGATGGTGCTTCCCATCCTGCCGGAGCTGCGGGTGAAGCCGGGCGACACGTGGTCTTCGTGGGCGCATATTCTCCTGCCCGATATGCCCATAGAGCGCGCACGTAAGGTGCTGGCACAGAACAAACTGGAGGGCGTAGAGTGGGAAGGCGGCTACCCGACGGTGAAGATAACCCAGACCTATGAGGGCACGCTGTCGGGCACGCTGGAGTTCAGCAACTACGTGCTGGAGAAACCAAAGGTGAAGCTGAACCGCACGCTGTGGTTCGCCTTCAACGCCGGACGTCTGGTGCGCAGTGAGAGCACCATAGAGATCGAGGGACAGGTACCCACCGGTGCCCAGCCGGCGCGACTGGCAGGCATGATGGGCGGGATGCCGGGCGCACCGATGAGGGGAGCACCGACGATGGGCGGCGGCGCGCCCTATTCGCCCTACGCTGGCTACGGTGCACCGCCAACTGGCATGCTCGGAGGTCTCAGCGAGGATGTGCGCGGAATGCGCTCGCGACGTGGTGCAGCCGGTGTACCGGGCATTCCGGGAGCGGGCGCACGCACGGGGGCAACAGGCTACGGTGCACCTCCGGGCATTCCGGGTGTTCCCGGTGCGCCGATGATGGGACCGACCTCGGGTGCGCCGGGTATCGGTGGACGTACGGCTCGCGGTGGACTCCCCGGTATTCCCGGTGTGCCGGGTATGCCCGGAATGCGTGGCGGGTTGCGAACCCCCGGTCCCATGCAGGCGCGCGAGCAGGCTCCGCTGAAGCTGAAGGTCGTTCAGTCTGTGCAACTGCTTCAGCAGTAACCGCATCTTTGTCCGATGGGGGGCGGAGCAGGCACAGCCCTGCTCCGCCTGTTGCTGTTTTTGGTATAATACGAACGGAACCGTTAACGTCTGAGATAAGAGGACAATATGAATCGCGGCGCCACAGCAGAAGAAGTAGAAGAACAGCCCCGAGAGGAAGAGAACGAGATAGAGGACCGGCCCGCCGACCTGACGGAGCACCTGGAGGAACTGCGCACACGCATCGTGCGGTCGCTGTTCGCCATTTTTGTCGGGTGGGTGGTCGGATACATCCTGTTTCCGGCAGTATATCACCTGATTTCTCTGCCTCTGCAAGAGCCTCTGCGCCGGGTAGAGGGAAAAACGGTCTTCCTGCACTTTGCCGACCCCTTTTTCCTGCGCCTGAAACTGTCGTTTGTGGTGGGACTGATACTGACGGCGCCGTATATCACCTACCAGATTTGGGCGTTTGTGGCTCCAGGGTTGACCCGCAGTGAACGGCGGGTGGTGCGGATGTTCATCCCGTTCTCGGGCGTGCTGTTCCTGCTGGGTGTGGTGCTGGGCTATCTCTTCTTGCCGGCGGCTATCCGCTGGTTTTTATCGTATCTGTCAGACTACGGGAACGCAACCCTCTTGCAGAACCCGCTCAGCTATGTTCTGCTGACGGTCAAAATCCTTCTGGCGTTCGGCATCTCCTTTCAGCTTCCCATCGTGCTGATTATTCTGGCAAAGCTGGGGCTGGTTACCTCTAAGAGGTTGCTGGTCTACTGGCGTCATGCTATTGTGGTCATCTCGATAGTTGCAGCCGTTGTTACGCCCACCAACGATCCCCTTTCCATGATGGTGATGGCTCTGCCAATGGTGTTTCTGTATTTTCTAACCATTGGTGTGGTGAAGCGGATGGAGAATAACGCCGCGAAGCAAGGGCAGGCGACCGATTAGCAGACAGGAAAAGCACACCCTCTACGCGAACTGTTTCCTGGCTCGAGATCGCTCGTGTCCCTCTTCGTCCTGTGAGAAAGGGTGTTGTATCCCATCAAAGGGGTGTCTGCCATGAGGCGAGTATGGACAGCGCTACTGCTGGTAACCATTTGTGTATCCTCGTACGCGCAGGGATACTGGGACGCTTATGCGCCCCAGCGTGTGTTCACCACGCAGGAACAGCCTGTGATTACCGTGTCCGGCGTGGGCACTCATCGCCTGCAGGTGCAGGTGTACCATGTGGACGAAAGCAAAATAGTCAGACACCAGTTGAGTGCGGTAAGTCCGCATGCCATGAGGGGGAAGCCCGCCAGCCCGCCTCAAACCGTGCTTTTTACCCCGCCATCTGCCCGCCGGGTTTACCATGCGCGTGACGTGCGTCTACCTCGCCTGCCTGCGGGCATGTATGTGGTGCTGGTCAACGATGGGCGCGGTCGCGCTCGGGGGATGCTGTTGTGGGTATCCGATATCGGGCTGGTGGTGAAGTATGCCCCGGCGGGGAAGATGATGGCGCGTGTGGTGCGCCTGCAGGACGGCAAGGGCGTACCCGAAGCGAGGGTGGCATTTTATACGACGGGTAAAACGCCCGCCTTTCAGGCGGCCACCGGCGCCGATGGTGTTGTTGAATTACCTCTTTCTGAACCTGTGGCGACTGCGATGGTCTGGGCGTTCAGGGGCGCGCATCGCGCCGCGGCGTACGTTTCCCTGAGCCAGCCTGTGCCTTTCGTGCAGTACGTGTTCACCGACCGACCGGTGTATCGCCCCGGGCAGAAGGTGTTTTTCAAGGGGATTGTGCGTGAACGGGTGGAGAACGATTACCGCGTGCCTTCGTTCGAGTCGGCAAAGGTTACCTTGTTGGACCCCGAAAACCAGCAGATTGGCGAGCAGACCATTGCCGTCAGCGAACGCGGCACCTTTGCGGGAGCGTTTCAGCTGCCGGAGGAGACGCCGTTAGGAGGCTACTCCTTCAGGGTGGTCTACATGCGTGCGGGGCAGGAGGAGCCGGTACAGTTTGCAGAGGTGGTGGGCGGCTTTGAAGTACAGGAGTATCGCAAGCCCGAGTTTCGGGTGAAGATGGATCCCGCACAGCAGGTGTATATCCGCGGCGAGACGGCAACGTTTCGGCTTCATGCGGAGTACTATTTTGGTGCGCCCGTTGCCGGGGCGAGGGTGAAGTATTACGTGTACAAGCGCTACCTGTGGGACTGGGAGTGGACGGAAGCCGCAGACGAGTACCGCGAACTGTACGGCTCGGAAGAGGAAGAGGAGGAAGAGGTATACGGCGGCTACGGCGAGATGCTGTTGGAGGGCGAAACGACCACCGACGAGCGTGGCGACGCCATCATCCGCATTCCTACCAGAGCGCACGCCGAGCCGTGCAGTTATGCAGTGGAAGCGGAGGTCACCGACCTGAGCCTGCGCACTGAGGAGGCATCGGCTTCGGCGGACGTGTATCCTGCGGCGGTGAGGCTCACCTGGCGTTCGGATGCATGGTGGTTAGAGCCGGGGCAGACGGCGCGTTTTGAACTGCGAGCGAGTCATCCGCGCACGAAAGTGCCACTCGCAACGGCGGTGAAGGTGTCTGCGTATCGGGTGCGCTGGATACGGCTGAAAGGCGAGCAGTGGAAGCGTGAGGAGATACCCTTGTGGAGCCGCACCGTGCGCACCGACCAGCGGGGAATCGCCCGGATTGATTTTACTGCGCCGCGCGAAGGGGAGTATCTCCTGCGGGCATCGGCGACCGACGGGGCAGGGCGATTCACGCAGAAGGAGTACACGATAGGCGTATACACTCCCATCTATCGTGGAGAGCCTCTGGGCGCGCCCCAGACACTGCAGGTTACCTTAGACCGCAAAAACTACCTGCCCGGCGAGCGGGCAAAGGTGCTGATACGCTCTTCCGTGCCCGATGCGGAGGTGTGGTTAACCGTTGAGGGGCGCAAGCTGTTCGCCTCACAGGTGGTGCGCCTGAACGGCGGGGTAGGGGTGGTGGAACTGCCGACGGAGTGGCAGCACGCGCCCAACGCCTTCGTGTCCGCTAACCTGGTGAACCGCAAGACGCTGATTCGGGTGCAGAGGCTGTTGAGAGTTGCCCCGAAGGGCAAGATTCTGCAGGTGGAGGTAATACCGAGCAAAGAGCGGTACCTGCCCAACGAGGAGGCGGTGTATACCATCCGCACGCGCGACGACGAGGGCAAGCCCGTATCCGCAGAGGTTGCGCTTGGGGTGGTGGACGAAGCCATCTACTCCATCATGCCCGACTACACTCCCGACATCCGCCGCTTCTTCTGGGGCGCCACGCCGAACGCGGTCAATACTTCGGTCTCTTTTGGGCGGGAGTACGCGGCGGGGGCGGCGAAAGAGGCTGCTAGGCGCGAGATGGAGGAGGTGCGTCGGCGATTCGAAGACACCGCCTTCTGGAACCCCGCCATCGTTACCGACAACAACGGTGAGGCACAGGTGCGCTTCTCCATGCCCGAGAACCTTACCGAGTGGCGTGCGACCGCCCGCGCGGTGACAGCGGACACGGCTGTGGGCACGGTGCGCAGTTACGCCAAGACCTTCAAGCCTCTGCTGGTGCGCCTGCAGACACCGCGCTTCCTGACCCAGGGCGACCGTTCAGTCATCTCCGGCGTGGTGCACAACTACACAGAGGGGACGCAGGAGGTGGTGGTCTCCCTGCAGGTGAGTGCGCCTTTGCGCATTGTGGAGGGACAGGACAGGCGAATCACCCTGCCGCCGCAGGGGCAGGCGAACGTTGACTGGACGGTGGAGGTAACCGCTCCCGGCGAGGCGACGCTAACCCTCACCGCACGCTCCGCGCAGGAGTTCGACGGCATGGAGCTGACGCTTCCCGCATACCCACGGGGGGTACCCCGTCTGGTTGCTTCGGCTTCGGTGGTCAAAGATGCGGTGGAGAAACGGTTCAACGTGGCGCCTCATCGCGTTCCAGGCAGTCTGAAACTGGTGGTGCGGGTGGCGCCTTCGTGGTTCGGTACGGCGATTGGTGCGCTGGACGAGATACTGACCTATCCGTACGGTTGCATCGAACAGACAGTACACCCGATGCTGAGCGCTTTGCGCGTGCTGGAGGCGATGGATGCGCTGGACCTGCAGAACGCTGACCTGCGCAAGAGGGCGGAGGAAGCCGTCCGGCGCGGAGTGATACGCCTGAGCGGAATGCAGTTCTGGGATGGGAGCTGGGGATACACCGAACACGCGGAGAGTAACGCGATGTGGACCGCGCTCGCGCTGGAGGCACTGAGCCGCGCAAAGTCGGCAGGGTTCAGCGTATCCGATGAGCGTATCGGTAAGGGCATCAACGCGCTCTATCGCCTGATTGGGGAGATACCCTCTCAGCCGCCCGACCTGAGAAAGGTTCCGAAGAACAAGCGGGATATGGTCATGGCGGAGTGGGTCCATCGGGTAAACCAGAAAGCACATGCCCTGTGCAGTGCGGCGTCCATCTCACCGCAGTGGGCTCGGAAACCGCTGATGCGCCTGTACGAATCGCGGAGGTATCTGGGCACGTCCTCGCAGTGTGCGCTGGTGATGGCACTGCGTTCCGCGAACCTGCCGACACAGGCAAAGGTGCTGGAGGGCGAGATACTTGCCCGCGCGGTGCAAACGCCTACCACAGCCTTCTGGCGCGAGGCAACCCCCTTCCTGCAAAGCCGTTCCGAGTGGTTGTGGTATGCCCAGGATACCTACGCTACCGCCTGGGTGGCGCGGATACTGGCACGCTATGACCCGCGTAATCCGTTGCTGGCTTGTGCGCTGCGCTGGCTGGCTGAGAAGCGTCAGGGCGATTACTGGTACTCCACCAATGACACCGCGCAGGTGGTCATGGCGCTGGTGGAGTATGCTTACAGGCGCCCCGAGGTAGTGAAGGGGAGCCATCGGGTGCGCGTGGTGCTGAACGGGGAAGTGGTCAAGGAGCTGGAGTATCGCGCGGAAGACTGGCTGAAGCCAGAGGATGTCATCCCCGTGCCGACAAATCGCCTGCGCGAGGGGCAGAATGTCCTGCGCATTGAGCATCAGGGCGAGGGCGAGGTGGCGGCGGCGACCGTTCTGCGGTATTTCGAGCCGACGGAGCGTGTGCAGGCGACCGCCCAGCAGATGCGTGTGGAACGAATCTACCTGAAGCGTGTGCCGCGCCAATTGACGCCCAGGGAGCGTGCGGATTTGAGGCGTCGTTACGGCGACGAGTCGGAGTACCTGTGGGAGCTGCGCCCGGCGAAGGGCGTCTTCCGCCCGGGTGAGCAGATGGTGGTTAAGCTGGTGGTGCACTGCGCCACCGACATCTACTACGGTGTGATAGATGACCCGAAGCCTGCAGGGTTTGAATTCGTGGAGCGTTTGGAAGACAGATACGACTGGCGCTACTGGTACTCGCGCAGGGAGGTGCGCGATGATCGGGTGGCGTTCCTGTCCACGTTCATCCCGAGGGGCAAGAGCGTCATCACCTACACCCTGCGTGCGGAGCGTCCCGGACAGGTTCGCGCCCGTCCTGTGCAGGCGTTCGGCATGTATCTGCCCGAAATCAACGCCAGCAGTACCGAAAACATGGTCAGGACACTGAAGCGATGAGCACTTATGGTAGAATCTACCGCGTGATTGTGGAACCCGATGACCCGAAGGGGTGGGTGGCGGTCCTGCCCGCTGTGCCGGGCATGATAGCGCACGGCGAGACGGATGAGGCCGCCCTCGTGCTGTTGAAGCAGTTATTGCAGGCGCATCTGGCGCGCCTGGTAGACGAGGGACAGCCGATTCCCGAAGACACGGTGGAGGTGTTCTGGGACGAGACCGACGAACAGGCAGGGGCAAAGCTGGTAACCATCGAGGTATAGCGGAGATGGGCGAGGCGGTGTTTCTGTTTTCGGTTGGCGCACTGCTGGCTGGGTTTCCGGTGTATCGCTTTGTCGGCTGGTGGGTGGAAGGTAGCATCACCGGCGGGGAGCTGGCGGTGCTGGTGGTGACGTATATTGGCTTGATAGGTCTGCTGTTGACGAGCAACAGCGGGTGGCTGATGCTGATGGCGCTGGTGCTGATGGTGTCGGGCATGGCGATTGTGCCGTGGCTGGGGGAGATGTTTAACCGGCGTGCCCTGCGCAAGATGGAAGAGGAGGAGATGTATCGCGCCCGCGATGCGTTGGTCGCCAATCCCGAAAACCATATCGCCCGGGTGGTGCTGGCGGAAAAGCTGTACAGGCTGGGCAGGTTAGAGGAGGCGATTGAGCATCTGGATTACGCCGTGTCGAATTCGCCCTCCATCTCGCGCATGGAACGTGGTAAACTGCAGTTGTGGAAGCGGGAACTGGAGTTCGCCCAGCGCAAACTGGTGCTCTGCCCGATGTGCGGTGCGGAGAATCCGGGCGAGGCGCGGCGGTGTATCCAGTGCGGCAGTCCCATGCAGACTCTCAGCGCGTTGAAGGAGTGGGCGGTGCAGGAGCAGGTGGTGCAGAAGGTGTTGCGCCTCTGGCTGACGGTGATGGCGGTGCTGACCGCGCTGGGCTTTGTGTTTTATCTCCTGCCTCTGGACGTGCAGGGGCTGGTGACGATTGCCGCGCTGGTGGTGGGGGCGTGGTACTTCCTGAATCGATTCGGTTCTTGGAAGCAGACGGTGTAGCAGTGGACTGGGCAATAGAGACGTTCAACCTGACCAAGATTTACTTATCTCTCTTTCGCCGGCGCAGGCTGGTGGCTGTGGACGCATTGAACCTGAAAGTGCCTGTGGGATGCGTTTTCGGCTTTCTCGGTCCTAACGGCGCGGGCAAAACCACCACCATTATGATGCTTCTGGGCTGTGTGTATCCGACGTCGGGCGATTTTCGCATCTTCGGTCGCTCCATCCGGGATATGGGCGTGCGCCGACGCATCGGCTTTCTGCCCGAAAAGTTCCAGTTCCACGACCTGCTGACTGCCGAGGAACTGCTGTGGTTTCACGGCAGGCTGACTGGCATGGACAGGCACACGCTGGCTCGGCGCGTGCCCGAGGTGCTGGAACAGGTAGGGCTATCGGCGCGGGCGCGATCGCGGGTGCGCGAGTTTTCCAAAGGGATGCAGCAGAGGCTTGGCATTGCGCAGGCAATCCTGCATGACCCCGACCTGATTATTCTGGATGAACCTACCTCCGCCTTAGACCCGCTCGGCAGGCGGGACGTGCGCGACCTTATCCTTCATCTGAAATCGCGCGGGAAGACGGTCTTTCTGAACTCGCACCTGCTGTCGGAGGTGGAGATGGTGTGCGACGAGGTGGCGATACTGCGCGGCGGGCGGGTGCAGAGGCAGGGAGGACTGGATGTGCTGTTGCAGGTGCATCCGGTCGTTGATGTGGAGTTGGTGGAGCGTTCGGAAGGGGTGATGCAGGCGGTGCGGGCGATGGCGACAGTCATCTCAGAGGATGGGACGCGCTTTACGGCAGAGGTAGGGAGCGAGGAGGATATTCCCGCTCTGGCGCGATGTATTGTGCAGGCAGGCGGCGATTTGATACGGTTTGCGCCTCGCCGGGAGAGCCTGGAGGACCTGTTTGTAAGGGTGGTGGAGGAGCACGAGTGAGGGCAATCTGGCTCATAGCCTCTCTGACGCTGAAGGAGACGATGCGCCGGCGTCTGTGGGTGGCGTCCCTGCTGGCTTCGCTGGCGGTGGTCGGCTTCGTTTTTGTGGCGAAGCTGGGCGCGTCGGTGCGTGCCAATGACCCCATCGTGCAGAGCGTCGTACCGCGCATCACGCTGATTCTGGGGCTGGATGTGGTGAAGTTTTTCGGCTCGGTGATGGCGATGACGCTGGCATCGGGAGCGATTGCGCTGGAAATCGAGCGCGGGATGCTGTACGCCGTCCTGTACAAGCCGCTGCGACGCTATCAGGTGGTGCTGGGGAAGTGGATAGGTATCCTATCGTTTGCTCTGCTGAACACACTGTTCTGGGCGGTTCTGCTGTACGTTTGTGTTCGGCTGATGATGGGCAGGGCGTACTGGGAGACGTGGCGTGCACCGCTGGTGGTACTGCTGTATCCCGTGCTGTTCGGCACATTGACTCTGCTTTTCTCCACCTTTGCCTCCACGGGGCTGACAATTGCGCTGTCCATTATCGCGGCGGGCGTGGCGTGGTCGGAGAAGCCGATGCGGGAGTTCGGCATCGTTTTCGACATTGAGACGTTAATCAACGTGGCGAACAATGTACGCTGGATTGTGCCCATGAACCATCTGCGCCGGTGGGTACTGGAGGAGATGGCGGTGATAGTTCCCGAGCGGATGCTCGCCAGCCAGCGGTTTCAGGCGTTTGAGACCCCGCCGGGCGGATGGGAAATCGGCTATGTGTTCGGATATGTCGCCGTCGTGCTTCTGCTGGCAATCTTCGTGTTTCAGAAGCGGGATGTGTAGCAGACCTGCATCACAGAATCACCAGCTTGCCCGTCTCCGCCGACTGCAGGCAGGCTTCAATCACGCGGATGACCTCTCTTGCCTGTTCCGGCGTTACGATAAGCGCCTCGCCGCGCAGAAGCACACCGGCGATGTTGCGGTAGTAATCGCGCCAGTCCCCACGCACGCTTTCCATGGTACGCGAAACCGTCTGGTCTCCCTCGCGAAACCATAGCCGAGCCTGATGTTCGGGCGGTTCGCTGGCTTTTGTGATGTCGCCTGCGTTCAGGGCACTCTCCTGCGGGTCCAGCCCGTATTTAACCAGTCCGCCCCTGTCGCCCAGCACGTACCATCGCGGACGCTCGGCAGCGCGCAGGTAGTTGACCTCTACGGTGTATGTGCGCCCGTCGCCGTAGTCCAGCACGGCGCGGATGAAGCTTTCCACGTCGCCCTGCCACACGCGATGGTGTTTCCACGCGATAACCCGTTGCGGTAAACCCATCAGCTGGAGTGCCTGGTCCACCAGGTGTGCGCCCCAGTCGTGCAACAGAGAACCCATGGTGTCGCGCTGTGCTCGCCACCGGCTGGAGTGTCCGTAGCGCCCGACGCAGCTTTCTACCTGCCACACCTCGCCCAGCAGGCCGTCCTCTATCACCTGGCGCACGGTCAGGTAGTCCCAGTCCCATCGGCGGTTGTGGAACACACTCAGCAGGAGGTTGCGCTTTTGTGCTTCGGCGATGAGGTCATCTGCTTCGGCGGTGGTGATGGTGAACGGCTTGTCCAGCACCACATGCTTGCTCGCCTGCAAAGCCATCTTCGCGAGGGCATGGTGCGTGTTGTGAGGCGTAGCGATGACCACCAGCTGGACGTGTTCATCCGCGAGCAGGTGTTCGGGCTGTTCATAGACGCGCACGTTCCACTGCTGGCGTGCCTGCTCGCGTCTGCCAGCGTCGCGTGAGGATATGGCGGTAAGCCTCAATCCCTCTACCTGTGCGATGAGCGGGCAGTGGAAGGCTCGCCCCGCGTAGCCATAGCCAATAACCCCAACCCCAATCATGTTCAACCTCCTGTGTGCTTATGCCGCCTGTTCGCCCGGCTCCGCAATGCATACCCGGTTTCGCCCGGCACGCTTCGCCCGGTAGAGCGCGTCGTCCGCTTCCTGTATCAGTTTACCGGGGTCCACACCCGCACGCCATTGCGCCACCCCCACGCTGACGGTCACCCTGCCTTTGGGGAAGGGATGTTGTTCCACAATCTGGCGAACGCGCTCCGCCACCACCATGGCGGTCTCTATATCTGTATCTGGCAGGATGACCGCAAATTCCTCTCCGCCGTATCGCGCCACAAAGTCGTATGCACGCACATTCTCGGTGATGAGCCTCGCCACCTCGCGCAGGACAAGGTCGCCCTGCAGGTGTCCATAGGTGTCATTGAGCTGTTTGAAGCGGTCCACGTCAATCAGCATCAGGCACAGCGAGAGCCCGCGGCGACAGGCGAGGTTTATCTGGGCGTGCAGGTGTTCCTGAAACGCTCGGTGGTTGCCGACCTGTGTGAGCGCATCGGTGACCGACAGGTGTTCCAGCAGTTCGTTGCGTCGCTGCAGCTCTCGTTGTTGCTGTTTCTGGGCGAGGGCGTACTGCTCCAGCTGCATCGCCATCAGGTTGAAGCTCTCGGCAAGCAGATGGAAGTCGTATGGCGCCCAGCGCGAGGCGTGCACCCGCTGATTGAACTGTCCGCTGGCGATAGCATGTGCTGCAAGAGTAAGCCTGCGGATAAGGTTTACCACGGGGTATATCTGCAGAATGGCGGCGAGCGCCGAAATCCCCAGCCCTGCCAGCAGGACGGGTAGCAGGGATTGCAGGAGAATGCGCCGTACCACCTGCAAAGAGGTATCGCTGTACAGACCCGCCTCGCGCAGTGCATTGACAATCTGATGGTAGGCGATGATGGTATACAGCCCCAGTACCGCCGCCATGCACAGAAAGATGCCAATGAACAGCCGTCTGCGCAGAGATAGTTGTCGGAGCAGTCTCGCCATCTCGCACCCTGACGCAAAAAGTCGCTACCTGTCAGAATTATCGGCGCGAGGGCTGTTCCGCTATGCTGTCAGAGATACGGGTTTAGCGCAGACGGGCGATCGTCGCAACAATGGCGCGTGTGAACTCGGGGGTGGAACCACAGCATGACCCCACGATATTTGCCCCAGCCTGCACAAACTGCGGCGTGAACTGCGCCATCTCTTCGGGCTTCTGGGTGTATGTGGTTTTGCCTTCCACAAGCACCGGCATCCCCGCGTTGGGCTGGGCAATCAACGGGATGGAAACGGCTTCACGCATCCGCCGGATGACGGGAACCATCTCCTGTGCACCGGTGCTGCAGTTTGCTCCGACGACCTGTGCCCCTTCCTGCATCAGCGTGGTGGCGGCTTGCTCCGGGGTGACGCCCATCATCGTGCGCTCGCCGGCGCCGAAGCTCATGCTGGCAATCACCTTCATACCCAGCGATTTCGCTGCACGCAGGGCGACCACAATCTCCTCCAGCGCCATAAAGGTTTCCAGGATAACGGTATCCGCCCCACCGTCGCGAATCGCTTTAATTTGCTCGCTGAAGATATCGAACGCCTGCTCTTCACTCAGGTCGCCCAGAGGCTCCATCAACAACCCTGTCGGACCGACGGAAGCCATCACGGCGGCGCGGTCACCCGCTGCTTCACGTGCTATCTCTACCGCCCGCCGGTTAATCTCGGCGAGCTGTGCCTCCAGCCCGTGCCCGGCAAGGCGCACGCGGTTGCCTCCGAAGGTGTTGGTGGTGAGCAGCTGCGCTCCCACCTCCACGTAGGCGCGATGGACCTGCTGAACCTTTTCGGGATGGGTCAGATTCCACAGCTCGGGGCACTGTCCTGCCTCTAGCCCAAGCGACTGCAGCATCGTGCCCATGGCGCCGTCGGAGACGAGGATTGCGCCCTCAGAAATCGCTCGAAGCCAGTCCATAGTTCCTCCTCACAGGCGGTCCTCCAGTACTGCCTGGCAGATATCGATTCGGCTGATGATACCCACCAGTTTGCCGTTCGCGGTCACCGGGAGCCGCTTCACCTTCTTCTGAAGCATGATGGCGGCCGCTTCCAGCACCTCGGTGTTTTCGTCTACTGCTATTACCTTGCTGGTCATCGCCTGTTTCACCTTCATTTCCCGCACGCGCGCGGCGCGGGTGGGAAGATCCTGCCACTCGGCGCGGTAGGTCTCTTCGGTGTGCTCCTCGCCGGGGTGGGGAAGCAGTTCACGGATGATGTCGTGCTCGGTGATGACGCCTACCAGGTGCCCCTCATCGTCCACCACAGGCAGTCCGCTCACCTGATACAGGTCCATCTTGTCTACCGCGTCGCGCAGGGTGTCTTCGGGTTGCACGGTGACCACGTGTGTGTGCATCAGTTCCAGCACTCGCATAACGTTCACTCGCCTCATTCAGACCTTTTGGACACACTATAGTTTGCACAGCGGGAGGCGTTATCCCTGCCTGCGACCGAAGGGATTTTCTGTGGAATTCGCTAAACCTACCTTTGCAGGAGTGATTTCTGCAACAAGCCTGAGCACAGAGCATACGGAGGACATGAGATAGATGTCGGAACTGAGGTGGCATCCGTACTTTGAGCAGTGGGTAATTACCGCCACACATCGCCAGGAGCGTACCTTCCTGCCTCCCAAAGAATACTGTCCGCTCTGCCCGACCCTGCCGGGCAAGATGGAGACCGAGGTGCCGTTTCCTGACTACGAGATTGTGGTGTTCGAAAACCGCTTCCCTTCGCTTCAGCGCAATGCGCCGGAGCCGGCTGTGGAAGGCACGGAATTGACCCCTGTGACGCCTGCGCAGGGGGTTTGTGAGGTGGTGCTGTACACCCCCCAGCACGAGGGTGAGATGGCTGACCTGTCGGTTGAGCAGATTGCGAAGCTGGTGGAAGTATGGACCGACCGATTCGCGGAACTATCCAGCTACCCTTTCGTGAAGTATGTGCTTATTTTCGAGAATAAGGGCAAGGAGATTGGGGTGACCATTCCGCACCCGCACGGGCAGATATATGCCTATCCGTTTCTGCCTCCGCTAATTGAGAAGGAGGTACTCTCTGCGCAGAAGCACTATCAGCAAAACGGCAGGTGTCTGTTCTGTGCGGTCATGCAACAGGAGATACAGGACGGTCGAAGGATGCTCACCCGCAACGAGCATTTTGTGGCGTTTGTGCCCTTCTTCGCACGATACCCCTATGAGGTACACGTAATGCCTGTGCGCCACGTGGGCACGCTGACGGAGATGAGCGAGATGGAGCGGTGGTCGCTGGCGGAGATGCTGTCTACCGTCACGCGCACTCTGCGCAACCTGTGGCAGATGCCCATTCCTTATATTATGCTGTTGCACCAGTCACCTGCGGGTGAGGTGAACAGTGCGTATTACCACTTCCACGTGGAGTTTTATCCCTTCAACCGCACGCGCGACAAACTGAAGTATCTTGCAGGTTCCGAGCAGGCAGGCACGTTCATCAATGACACCCTGGCAGAGGAGACCGCAGCGGCGTTACGAGAGGCTCTGGCGAGATTGTGAAAAGAGGTAAAAAAGTTGTAACCTGAGGGCTTTCCCTGCGTCAGTAAATAGTGACGGCAGCTCGATTGAGGGAAAGCCCTCCCTTTTGCGGCAGCAGATACAGCAGTCCGCAAACCGCCTCTAAAGGCGGTTATTTTTTTATGCCATCTGACATAAAAGGGACAAAGCCCTCTCTCCAGAGGGACATTTGTCCCTTTCTCGGCGATGCTTATTCGCTCTCGGGCTACACCCCTTCGGATGTTGCCGGGGCGTAGAGGTCAGCCATCGCTTTGGTAATTTTGGCAAACTCCTGCCGCAGGTATTCTGGCTCCAGCACCTCGGCGTCAGCACCCCACGAGAGAATCCACCACGAAATCTCCTTCGTGCCGTAGGTTTCGGCGATGCAGATCATGCTTCCATCGGGCTGCATCTCCATCTTGTAGAAGCGCCTTCCGTGGGTGTCCCTCACGATGTGGGCGACGCGCGGCGAGAACTTCACCTTGACGATGACCTCATCGGTCTTGCCCCACACACCCCACGACCGCTCGAACCAGGTATCGGGGTCAAAGCGGGTGGGTTTGCGGAACTTCTGGGGGAGCATCTCTGCCTCGCGGATGCGCGAGACTCGGAACAGCCTCACCTCGCCGTGTCGCTCCGAGAAGGCAAGCAGATACCAGTGATGCTCCCGGAAGGTCAGGTGGAGCGGATGGATGATAATCTCCTCTTCCTGGTTAGTGGAGGCAGCCCAGTAGCGAATGCGTACCTTTCGCCTGAGTGCGAAAGCGTTCTGCAGGGTGAGCATGATGGTCTGGAACGCAAAGTAGTTCGCGTAGGTATCGGTGTCGATGCTGACGTGCTGCTTGAGCCTGTCCACCTCCCGCTGGGTGGCAGCATCCAGCATGGAGCGGATCTTCTGCATGGCGTTTTGGAGGTCGCGGGCGAAGATACTACCCTGCATAATAGCAGGGTTGGACGCCGCAATCTCCAGCGCCAGTGCCTCCTGGGGCGTGAAACGGATGGGTTCCAGAGAGGTCTGCGGCTCCAGCACGTACTGCCTCTGTCGGCGGCTGTAGCGTTTTGCGAGCAAATCGTTGTCCTCTAGCATCCTCAGGTAGCGATACACTGTGCGTTCAGACACTCCCAGCTTCTCCGCCAGACGCTTGGGTCTGAGGTCCTCCTGTTTGCGAATCTCCTGCATGAGTGCCAGCAGGCGCTCGGTCTTCGGGCGCCTCGCCTGAAAACCATACACGTTAGCCTCGGGCATATCGCAATCCTCCGTTCCAAACGATTTGGACTACTACGTTGACTTGCAGTCACCGCAGTAGTAGCCATGACTATTTCACATTATAGTATACTATACGAAATTGTCAAGTGTTTCATTTCGGCGGATAGATCATCTTTTCTCGCGCCAGTAAGTGTGTTTTATAGGGATGCTGTAGCTGTTTACCTATGTTGTACGTGTTGAACTATTTTGCACGCATAGATGCTGATGGAGTATCCAGGGGCGTTCGCCCCTGGATACTGTATGGATTCACAGTCCGTAGAGCGGCGGAAACTTCTGCTGGAAGTATCGTAGCAGAGCGTCGGCGCTGGGTGGCTCGCCCGTGATGCGCTCAACAAGTTCACTGGCGGTGTACCGCTTGCCCTGCTGGTGAACGTGCGTAATCAGCCACTCCAGCAGGGGGCGGAACTCGCCTTTGCGCAGCATTGCGCTCAGGTCGCCGAGGTCGCGCTGCGCCTGCTCGAAGAGCTGTGCGGCGTACAGGTTGCCCAGTGTATAGGTGGGGAAGTAGCCAATCATCCCGCCGGACCAGTGTACGTCCTGCAGAACGCCCTCTGCATCGTTTGGTGGTCGGAAGCCCATATAGTGTTCAAATCGCTCTTTCCACGCATCGGGCAGGTCGTCTACGCTCAGCTCGTTGCGCATCAGCGCGAGCTCCAGCTCAAACCGCAGGAGAATATGCAGGTTATAGGTCACCTCGTCCGCTTCCACGCGGATGGTGGATGGCTTGACTTCGTTGATGGCGAAAACAAAATCATCAAGGGTGACGTCCTGCAGGGCGGTGAAATGTTGCTGGGCAATGGGGTAGAAGTATTCCCAGAAGGGTCGGCTTCGCCCAACAAAATTCTCCCACATGCGCGACTGCGATTCGTGGATACCCAGCGAAACGGATTCTCCCATCGGCGTGCCCCAGTGTTCCTGCGGCAGCCCCATCTCGTACAGGGCGTGTCCCAGCTCGTGAATGGTGCCAAACAGCGATGGGTTCAGGAAGTCCTCGTAGAACCGGGTGGTGATTCGCACGTCGCCGGGCGCCAGACGGGTGGCAAACGGGTGCACGGTTGGGTCCAGGCGTCCGCTTTGCCAGTCAAAGCCGATGGTCTCCGCTACCAGCCGACAGAACGCCTCCTGTGCGTCGCGTGGGTAGTGCCGATGCAGGATGTCGGTTCTGGGGCGGCGCGGCGCGTTCTGAATGGCTGCCACCAGTTCGGGTGTGCGCTGGCGCAGGGGGGCAAATATCTCTTCCAGCCGTCGGGCGGTCATTCCCTGCTCGAACTCGTCCAGCAGGGCATCGTAGGGTTCCTGTTCATAGCCCAGTCGCTCGGCGATTTCGCGTACCAGCTCCACGATTCTCTGCAAGTGCGGTTTGAACAGCGCGTAGTCCGATTTCGCCCGCGCCTCTTCCCACACTTTCTCGGCGATGGCGGTGGTACGCGTGAACTCTTTCACCAGCTCGGTGGGCAGTTTGGTCATGCGGTCGTATTCGCGTCGCCATTGCCGGATGTTGACGGCGGTCACGCTGTCAGGGGGCTGAACAAGCTCGCTCCCTTCCAGTGCGGCGAGCCACTCGCCGACGCGAGGATCGGTGGCACGTTCGTGAATCATGCCCGACAGCAAGGCAAGCTGGTTCGCGCGGTGCGGAGCCGCTTTAGGGGGCATGGTCACGCGTTGGTCCCAGCCCAGAACGCCCGCGATAGAGCCCAGTAGGGCGATTTCCTTTTGCCACGCTTCCAACTGCTCGTAGGTCTTTTGTGCGTCCATCTTGCTGTCCTCCGCTAAGAGTCGTTCATCAATGCCTTCAGCCTCTGCAGGTTCACCGGGTGCATCTTTTCGGCTTCCGGCGTTTCCAGAATAATCGGGATATGCAGCAGGCGGGGTTCGTGCAGGAGCGCCCGGAAGGTCTCGCTGCCCAGCTCGCCGTCGCCGATGTGCTCATGGCGGTCAACCCGACTGCCGAGCGGTTTTTTCGCGTCGTTGACATGGATGACCTTCAGCCTGTCCAGACCGATGACGCGGTCGAACTCGTCAATGGTGGCGGACAGCGCTTCAGCGGAGCGGATTTCATAGCCCGCCACGAACACATGACAGGTGTCAAAGCACACGCCCAGCCGTTCCGAGCCTCCCACAGCATCAATAATGCGTGCCAGATGCTCGAAGCGATACCCCAGGTTGGTACCCTGTCCGGCGGTGGTTTCCAGCGCGATGCCGGCTTTCATGCCGGCGGTTTGCTCCAGCAGGAGACGCACGCTTTCGCCCAGAACCCTCAGCCCTTCCTCCTCCGAAGAGTCCAGATACGCTCCCATGTGGGTGACCACCCAGGGAATGCCCAGCGCTTCGGCGCGCTGCAGTTCCTCCAGGAAGGCTTCGCGGCTTCGGTGTAGAATGTCTGGGTTGGGAGCGGCGAGGTTGATCAGGTAGGAATCGTGCGAGATAATCGTGTGGATGCCCGTCTCCTCGCGTGCTCTGGCAAAGGCTTGCACTTCTGCTTCGGTCAGGGGGCGCGTGCGCCACTGGCGGGGGCTGGCGGTGAACAGCTGGACGGCGGTGCATCCAATTTCGTGCCCCGACGTAATCGCGTTGTGCAATCCGCCGGTGGTTGGCATATGCGCGCCGATCAGACGGTTCACCTGTGCTTCCGACAACCTTCAGCTCCTCCAAATCAACGGGATATTTCTCAGCAGGGTGTGGTCTGCCATGCTGTGGATACTGCACTGCGCTGCGAGTGCCTGGGCAATCTGGCGGAACGCCTGTGCCTGTGCCGACTCAGGGTGAGCGATGATGGCAGGTACGCCCTCGTCGCCGCTGAGCGAGATGGTGGGGTCCAGCGGAATCGAACCGAGCAGGGGAACGCCCAGCCTCTCCGCTGCCTGTTCGCCGCCGCCGCCGGAGAAGATACGGGTAACCTCGCCACAGTGCGGACAGGCAAATAGCGCCATGTTTTCAATGATACCCAGTATGGGTATTGGACGCCCCAGCCCCTCTTCCAGTTTTCGGAACATGGCTACCGACTTTGCGGCGATGGTGAACGCCACGTCCTGGGGAGTCATCACAATAACCACACCGGTAATGGGCACCGACTGCGAGAGGGTCATGGGGGCGTCTCCCGTGCCGGGCGGCAGGTCCACAATCAGGTAATCCTTCTCTCCCCACTCCACATCGGTCAGCAGCTGTCGTACCGTTCCAGCCACCATCGGTCCCCGCCAGATAACCGCCTGGTCGTCGGGCAGGAGAAAACCCAGTGACATCATCTGCACGCCGTAGCGTTCCACCGGGATAATCTTGTCGTTGACCACGTGGGGCGTTTCGCGCGTGCCCATCAACAGAGGAACCGACGGACCGTATACATCGGCGTCCAGCAGACCGACTTTTGCGCCTGTTTGCGCCAGCGCCACGGCGAGATTGACCGATACCGTGCTTTTGCCCACTCCGCCCTTGCCGCTGGCAACCGCGATAACGTGCCTGACGTTCGGCAGGAGGTCTTCTACACCCACCTGACGCGAGCGCACACTGGCAGTCATCTCTACGTTGACTGACTTCACGCCTGGAATTTGTTGTACTGCCTGAATCGCCTGGGATTTCATGAGGTCTTTCACGGGGCAGGCGGGGGTGGTCAACTCTATCTTGAAGGCGACGTTCCCGTCGCAGATTTTAACGTCTTTTACGAAACCCAAACTGACGATATCGCGACGCAGGTCGGGGTCTATCACAGCGCGAAGCGCATCCAGCACCTGCTGTTCGGTCACCGCGTGTTCACTCATGGTTCCTTCCTCTTGTCTGGGGTGAGTTTTAGAACATTGTACCCCAAAGCCTGTGCGAAGGCAAGCAAAGGTGTCAGGCAGGAAAAAGGCTTGCAGGAGCGAAGCATAAGAACGGAATGACCAAAAACATTTGCTGGAGGGGAGGAACAGATGATGGTACAGCTTCCGCCTGTAAAACTTGGACTAATCGCCGCAAACCGGGGCTTCTTCAGTGACGAACTCGCCGCGAAGATGCGCAACGAGACCATCGCCGCCATGCAGGAAGTGGGCATTCAGGTGGTTGTGCCGGATGAGAGCATGACCAAGCTGGGCTGTGTGGAGACGCTGAAAGAGGCGTATGTTGCCGGCAAGCTCTTCCGGGAACAGGCAGTGGACGGCATCGTGGTGGCGGCGGTGAACTTCGGTGACGAGCAGGGCGTTGCCGCCGCGATAAAAACCGCCGACCTGAACGTGCCCATCTACATCTTCGGATGCCAGGAGGAAGAGGTTCTCACTCCCAGCACGCCGCGCCGCGACTCGTTCTGTGGGCTATTGTCCATCGGGGAGGCTCTGCGCCAGCTGGGAGTGGACTACACAGTAGGGCGAGTGCCTATTCTGTTCCCGCGCGAGGAGGCTTTCAAAAAGGACATTCAGCGGTTTGCCGCGGTGTGTCGCGTGGTCAACGGCATCCGCAAGGCACGTTATGGGCAAATCGGTGCGCGCCCCGATGCTTTCTGGACCTGTCGCTACGACGAGAAGATGCTTCAGAGGCTGGGACCGACGGTAGTCACGCTGGACCTGTCGGAGGCGATTGCGGGTGTCCAGCGCATGGACCCCAACAGCGCGGAGGTTCAGCAGAAGATGCAGGAGATTGCCCAGTACGCGGATGCAAAAGGCGTGCCTGCGGACGTGCTGAACAAAATGGCTCGCTTCGAGCTGTTTGTGGAGCGATTTGTGGAGGAGAAGGGGCTGGATGCTCTGGCGATACAGTGCTGGACATCCATCCAGATGAATCTGGGCATCTGCACCTGCACCACTATGAGCAGGCTGGGCGACCGCGGCATTCCCTGCGCGTGCGAGTCGGACATCATGGGCACGCTGTCCATGCACGCTGCCCTGCTGGCGTCGGGTGCACCGGCAACGCTTGCGGACTGGAATAACCTGCACAACGAGGATCCCGAGCTGGCGAACCTGTGGCACTGTGGCGTATATCCGACCACCTTTGCCAAGACGCCGCCGCGCATCGGTGTGCAGGAGATTATCGCCGCCTCCACAGGGCGTGACAACGCGACAGGGGTGATTGAGTTCGAGGTGAAGGAGGGTCCTGTCACACTCTGCCGCATCACCCAGAGCGCGGATGGCGAGTGGAAAGCGGCTCTGGCACAGGGCACGGTAGAGGAGAACCGCGCGAAGACCTTCGGCGCATACGGCTGGTGCCGCATTCCGGGCTTGCAGAGGTTCTATCGCGATGTGCTGTGCCGACACTTCCCGCACCACGTGGCAATGACGCTCGGCTCCGTCGGCGATGTGCTGTGGGAGGCGCTGGGCAACTATCTCGGCATGGATGTATACGCGCCGGAATCCACGCACGGTGTCTGGACGCCGGAGCCTCCGTTCTGGAGCTAGCCGAGTCGGGTATAACTCTCTGGAGGGCGAGCCATCGCCCTCCAGCCCCACAGGAAGGTGCGAAATGGAACGAGCCATGATTGACCTGTCCAAAATCAAAACCTATCCCATCGCCGAACGGCACAACCTGGTGAAACGTTCGGATTTCATTGCCGACACCCGTGATTTTCCTGTATGGCAGAACCGACAGTTCCTGCAGCTGGCAAAGCGCGTCATCCGGGCGGCGAAGGAAAAGAAGCAGATTATCGTGATGATGGGTGGACATGTGGTCAAGAGCGGGCTATCCCTGTTGATTATTGACCTGGTGAAGCGAGGCGTGATTACCCACCTGGCGATGAACGGAGCGGTATCCATCCACGACTTTGAAATGGCGTTGATAGGAGAAACCAGCGAGTACGTGCCTCGCAGTATTGAGGATGGTTCCTTCGGCATGGCAGAGGAGACCGGACGCTTCATGAACGAAGCCATCAACCGGTACGCCGAGGAGGGCATGGGCTACGCGATAGGGCGGTGGATTGTGGAGCACAATCTGCCCTATCAGGAGTACAGCATCCTCGCCACTGCCTATCGGCTGGGTGTGCCTGCAACGGTGCATGTTGCCATCGGTACAGACATCATCCACCAGCATCCGACCTGCGATGGTGCAAGAACAGGTTTAGCAACTTATACAGATTTTAAGATATTCTGCCACAGCGTGGCGCAGATGAAGGAAGGGTGTTACCTGAACTTCGGCTCGGCGGTCATCGGCCCCGAGGTGTTCCTGAAGGCGCTGAGCATCGCCCGTAACCTGGGTTATCAGGTGCATCCCATCACCACCGCTAACTTTGACATCCGCCGCGGTCTGAACGACTATTTTTACCGCCCCTCTAAAAACATTGTCGTGCGCCCGACGTCGCTGGGTGGCAGAGGGTTCAACCTGCGCGTGGACCATCGGGTGAGCATTCCCTCTCTCCACCGGTTGATTGTAGACGCGCTGGAGGCGAAGTAAGATGCGGGAGAAGCTGACCATTGCCCATATCAGCGATACCCACCTGGGGTATCGTTCACTGTCCAAAGAAGAGCCTAAAACGGGGCTGAATCAGCGCGAGGTGGATGTCTATCACGCATTCGCCCATGCGATGAAAGCCATTCTGGAAGCCTCGCCGGACCTCGTGCTCATCACGGGCGACTTTTTTGACAAGAAAGTGCCGAGCATCTGGTCCCTGCGCCAGGCGTTCAGGGTTCTGGGGAAGCTGCAGAAAGAACGCACTTACAAGCCGCTGATTCTGCTGGGGGGCAATCATGACACCCCGCGCACGCGCGAGAGCAGTGCGGTCTTTCCTCTCTTTGAGGAGATACCGGGCATCAGGGTGGTTTACGCGAAGCCCGAGCGGGTTGAACTGCCAGAGCTGGACACAGCGGTGATGTGCGTGCCTGCCGCTGGCGCCACAAGCCTGCTAGAGGAGAACCTGCGCCCGGAGCCAGATGAAAGGTATCGCTTCAATATCCTGGCGGTGCATGGCGTGCTGCAGGGCATGACACCCTACGATTACACGCCTTTCTTCCTGCCGATGGCGCGCGTGCTGGACGAGCGGTGGGACTATATCGCGCTGGGAGACTATCACGATTTTCGCAAGCTCAGCCACAACGCTGCCTATGCCGGGGCAACAGAGTTCACCACCACCAACATCTGGAGCGAGAAGCGCGAGAAGGGATGGGTGTGGGTGGAGATAGAGAAGGGCAAGCCCCCGTTGATCCGCCATCGCACTGTTCCAACCCGGCGGGTGGTTACGTTGCCTGACGTGGACGCCGATACGTGTGCATCCGTGGAGGAAGTGGTGGAGAAGGTGCTGGCAGAGGCGGAGCAGGAGGAGGTCGCGGATGCGCTGGTGCGCGTGCGCGTGCTGAACCTTCCGTATGGCGAGCGTGCCCGCACGCACCGGGCGATAGTGACGGGGATGGCGCAGGCGTTCCATGTGCAGGTAGACTTCCGCGCTCCACAAAAGGTCGCTATCGCGCAGGAACAGGCAGGGGGCACGGGAGAGATTCAGCCGGTGGAGGAACGCTGGCGGCAGTTCGTGGAGGAGCGCAAGGATGAACTGCCTGCCGACATCCGCCCCGAAGAGGTCGTTGCGCGAGGGCTGGAGGCAATGAGTGCGGTCAGCGAGGTGCTATAGTCATGAAAATACAGCGTCTGCAACTGAATAACTTCCGACAGTATATAGACCTGGACATCACCTTTGAGGATGGCATCACCGCCATCATCGGTGCAAACGGTTCGGGCAAAAGCACTCTGCTGGAGGCAATCTGCTGGTCGCTGTATGGGGCGGAGGCACTGCGCAGTAAGGTGGAGGAGGTGCGCCCTCTGTTTCTCAACCTGCTGGACAGCAGCTCTCTGCGAGCGCGGGGAACGAACCCCAAAGCGGTGCTTACCTTTTCGCTGGGAGGAAATACCTACGAGGTAGAGCGCACGGCGCAGGGGGCGCGGCTGTACCGCCTGCAGTCCGAGCGTGAAGCGATAGCGGATGGCACCACTGGCGTCAACCGCATGATTCAGAAACTGCTTGGTGGCATGACCTACCGTCAGTTCCTCACCTCCTTCTTTGCCCAGCAGGGGGAGCTGGAGTTTCTGAACTTCGACAAGGCAAAGCGGCGGGATGAGGTTCTGCGGATGCTGGGGCTGGAGCGAGTGACGCGCAGTGTGAAGTGGCTGGAGGAGCAGCTCCAGTCAGAGCGTTCCGAGCTGCGCGGCAAACAGTCTTTGCCCATCAGCCCCGAAGAGGCGCAGGCGCGGCTGAAACAGGCACAGGCGGACCTTGCAGCAGCCCGTGCCGATTTGCAGGAGGCGGAGGGGAGCCTGCAGACCGTCCGGGCAGAAGTAGAGAAATGGCAACCTGTTTTTGAGCAATGGAACGCCAAAAAGACGGCTTATGACAGCCTGCAAACGCAGGTTCAGATACTGGAGCAGACTGTCCGGGCGCGACAGGAGGAGCTGAACCGCCTTCAGAGCGAGCTGGCTGAGGCGGAGAGCGCTCGGGCACGGCTGGTAGAACTGCGACCGCAGGGCGAGAGATACAAGCAGGTGCGTGAGCAGTTGCGCCAGATGGAGGAGCTTCAGCGCTATGAACAGCGCCGCGCGGAACTGCGAGTACAGATAGAGAGCCTTCAGGCGCAGGTCGTTGAGAGAGAAAGCCAGCTGGCGCAGGCACAGGCGGAGCTGTCTCAGCTGCAAAGCCAGGAGGCGGAGCTGAACCAGCAGGCGCAGTATGTACGCGAGCTGAAGCAGAAGGCACAGCAGGCGGAACAGCTGCGCCTCCAGCTGGAGGAGCTGGACAGAAAGAAACTGGAGGTGCAAAAGCAGATTTCGGCGCTCGATGCGCAGATTAGCTCACTGCGCGAACAGGTGGAGGGGATAAACGCCCAGCTTGCCCTGACCGAGCAGGTTGAGGCTGACCTCCAGCGCACGGAGATGCTGGTGCGTGAGGCGGAGGGCAGAGTGGGCGAACTGGAGGCGGAACTGGCTCGTCTGGAGAGGTTGCGTGCCAGTGCCATAGCCAGCGCGGACGCCGAGGTGAACAACCTGCGCCGACAGATGCGGGAGATTGAGGAGCGCCGCCGGCGCGTGGAGGAGCTGGGACCCGATGGCGAGTGTCCCGTGTGCACCCGCCGCCTGGGCGAGGATTTTTCCAGTGTGGTGAAGCATTTTGAGGTGGAGTTGCAGGCGGTGGAGCGACAGTTACAGTCCGCGCTGAGCCGCAAGGCAGAGGCTGAACGCGACACCGAAGCGATTGACACCTGCCGACAGAGCCTGCAAGAGGCACGTGCAGACCTTGAACAGTACCGCGCCCAGCTGACACGCCTGCAGGAGCAGTATCGTCAGCGGAATGATCAGCTCAGGCAGGTGGAAAAACTGCAGGAGCAGATAGCCGCCCTTATCCAGCGCAGAGAGAAGGTCTCTGCCGCTTATAATGCTCAGGAGCATGAATCGCTTCGTCAGCAGTACGAGCAGATACAGCCGCTGGCACAGCAGGCGGTGGCGCAGGAACAGGTCTGGCGGGAACGCTATAACCAGTGGAAACGCGAAGTGGGGCGCGTCACACAGGTCATGGAGCAACTGCAAGACTTCCTGACACAGGCGCGACAGGAGATTCAGACCGCCACGGCAGAGATGGAGCAACTGCCCGCGGGCTACGATGCGGAGGTGCACGACCAGCTGCGGCGAGAGATGGATGCCCTTCAGCCAATCTGGGATGAGGCGCTACGCCTGCGTCCGATATCCGACCGGCTGGACGACCTGCAGACGCGCTACCAGGCGACTCAGGCAGAGGTGCAGAAGGCGCAGGAGCAGATGGAACAGGCGCAGGGGAGCCTGCGGGACCTGGCATACGACGCGCAGGAGTATCAGAAGGTTGTCGAGGAGTACGAACGCTGTCAGCAGAGCCTCAAGGAGGCAGAGACACAGGTGCGCGTCCTGCAGGAGCGCGTGCGCCAGCACGAGGCACAGGTCGCTACGCTGGAACAGCAGTGGGAGCGCCTGCAGGAGCACTTGCGCGAACTGCGCGAGCTGGAGCGAGTGGTGCGGCGAGATGGCATCGTGAGGGAATGGATGCGCAGTTTTGGCGACCTGCTCAACAGCGAGGTAGTGCCTGAACTTCAGGAGCGCGCCAGCGAGCTGCTGAACCTGCTAACCGACGGCAGATACACGCAGATTCATATCAGCGAGGACTTTGAGTTTACGCTGATAGACGAAGACCGCCCGAAGCCCATCGTGTCCGGTGGGGAAGAGGATATTGTCAACCTGAGCCTGCGTCTGGCAATGGCGGAGATGATTTGCGAACGCACCGGGCAACCGCTGGGATTGCTGGTGCTGGACGAGGTGTTCGGTTCACTGGATACGGACCGGCGCGAGAACACCCTGCAGTTGCTCCGACGCCTGCGCGACCGCTTTGACCAGATTATCATTATCTCGCATATTGAGGAGATACAGGCTGGTGCCGACCGCTGTCTGCGCGTGGACTACAACCCGAGCCAGCACCGGAGCGCCGTGCGCGAGTACGGTCTGTTCACCATGCCAGAGATGCTTGAAGCGGTGACCGACAGCGATACGTTCACTGAGCCTGAGGCACTTGGGGGGCTGTTTGCGAACTGATGGACGAAATCAGCAAGCGGCGCAAGTGGCGTCGCTGGCTTGGCGTAATAGAGGCAGAGGTCTCTCGCCTGCTCAACGAACGCCGGGTTTACCGCGACGTGCGCGATCGCCTTGTGGATAACCCGGAGTGGGTTGCGTGGTTGGATCACCTATACCTGGTTGGGGTATCCTTGGCGATACGGCGACTGGCGGATGCGAACCCCCGGCACCGTACCATCTCGCTGGTGAAACTCCTGCAGGACATGGAAATCCATGCGGAATGTCTGTCACGGCGGAGTGCTCTACGCTCCGCGGACATGGCTCAGCGCGAGGAGGTAAATCGTCTCTTTGCTCGTCTGGCGGGCGAAGGGGCATTGCATATCCCCAAGACGGTGATTCGCCAATGGTTGGAGGATTTTGACAACCTCGCCACGCCGTTCCGGAGGTGGGTAGACCACCGCATTGCTCACCATGATTTGTCCGTAGACTGTCCACCCCCAGAACACCACCAGGCAGAGCAGATCCTGGATGCGCTAAACGACATGGTTAAGATGCTGAAGCTGTTGCTTGGTGCATGAAAAAACTCCTCGCCGTGCGGGCGGGGAGAGGGAGAGGGGAGTAACAGACCGGTCACACACATCGCACCACGGCATTCCCCGTGCCGATGATACCCTGATAGCTCAGTACCTGTACCTCACGCGCCTGCTGAGCAAAGCCAGACAGAACTACCAGGTGATGCAAACCGCCGGCGGGCTGTGCCCGCGCAGAGAGGAGGGGGTCCAGGTTCAGCAGTTCGTTCCACGCTCGTTGTTCCAGCACGCGCAGAACCTGCTCATCGTGCAGTTTGCCTTCGGGCGACACGGCGGTAATCGCGCGGTGGTCCAGCCGCCCTGATAGCCCTCCCACAGCCAGCAGGGCGACACGTTTGTTCCATGTGGCGGCGGTTTCCGCAATAACCCGTCCCCACCGATAGCTGTCTCGCAGAGACAACGGGCAGATGCTCAACGGTACCACCTGCATGGTTTCGTCCAGATGAAGCGCACGCAGTGCGACCACCGAGCTGATGTCCAGCTCGCCTCCCTCGGCGATCAGGCATACAGGCAGAGAAGCATCGGCACCATGCTCCACGATAGTCTGCGCCAGCTGAGGTGCACCCCTGTAACGATACGATATCATTCCGACAAAGTTTTCCTCAAGAACTCCAACATATTCAGGGCTGGCGCCTACACTAAAAGCATCTGGAGTTACCCATCCCGCCGATACCACCAGCAATACCTGTACGCCGCTTTCCTTCAACTCCTCCGAAACCCGACGAAGCGCGCTGTGCAGAGACAGAAAGCTTGGTGCCATCTCCTCGTCCAGCAGGAGCGACTGCGCAGGTATGACGTAACTGCGTAATGCGGTGGGCAAGCCGTCCATCTGTTCTCGTCCTGATGTGTATATTTGATACACTTTTGCACCTCTTCCTTTTACATATAGTGTCAAGCGTGGGCTATTGCAGCCACACGCAATCGCGCCCGACGATGCGCACCAGGTCCTGCTGTGTGTGGTCGCTGGCGTCTACGTTCAAGTGCGAAATCACCCGGAACCGCTGTCTGCCCGAGTCGACATGCAGTATCAGCCGAGCGTCGCCCGGGTGGCGCGTCAGGATTTCACGAAGCACCTTCAGCGCGGGGCGGTGCTCAGGGGTCAGGCGGATGTGCAGGGTGCGGGCAGTATGTTTGCCGTTGCCGTTGTTGCCGTTTCCGTTGGGCATACTGCCGTTGTTTAAGGCATGCACTTTTTCGCACACCACCTCCACCTGCACCTCGCTCGAATCCGGGTCATCGCCCCGCAGGCGGTCGCGATGTTTGACCCTGCCCTCCAGCACCACCAGACTGTCCTTGCTCAGCAGGGATTTGCACTCCTCGAAGACGGCGGGGAACACGGTTGCCGAGACGGTTCCGGTAAGGTCTTCCACCGTGATCATCGCCATGCGGTCGCCGCGCTTGGTGCGCAGGGCACGGACGCTGGTGATAACTCCGGCAACGCGCACCTGAGCGCCATCTGCCATTTCCTTCAGCTGGTTGCACGGCGCAACACCCATCTGCTTCATGCGAGACTGCAGGGAGCGCAGGGGATGGTCAGCCAGATAGACGCCCAGCAGGTCCTTCTCGAAAGCGAGTATCTGTTCCCGAGCCAGCTCGGGCACGTTCGGCAGGGGCGGTTCCTCAGCCTGTTGAGCGGATTCGCCAGAGAACAGCGATTCCTGCCCGATGCGCCGATTGTGCACGGCTCGCTGGGCGGCGGACCAGGTGTCTTCCAGCGCGGAAAGCAGTTTGTTGCGGTTAGGAACCAGCGATTGAAACGCGCCTGCCTGAATGAGCACCTCCACAGTGCTCTTGCCGAAGTTGCTCTGCTGTTCCAGCGTGCGCACGCAGAAGTCGAAAAAGCTGGTAAACGGTCCGTCCGCCCTTGCCCGCAGGATAACCTCCACCGCCGCTTTGCCCACATTCTTGATGGCGCCCAGCCCGAAACGAATCGCGCCGTTCTCCACGGTGAAGTCCACGTCGCTGCGGTTAATATCGGGAGGCAGTATCTGAATGTTGCGCCGTCGGCACTCTTCCACATATTGCACCACTTTGTCCTGATTGTCGAAGTGGGCTGCCATCAGCGCGGCGAAGTATTCCACCGGGTAGTTCGCTTTCAGATAAGCGGTCTGGTAGGCAACCATCGCGTAGCACACCGCGTGCGCCTTGTTGAAGGCGTAGCCGGCGAAGGGTTCTATCAGTCCGAACAGCTCCTTTGCCTGCTGTTCATCAATACCGTTGCGCACCGCGCCTTCGATGAACTTGGAGCGCATCTTCTCCATGTCTTCCGCTTTTTTCTTGCCCATGGCGCGGCGAAGGATGTCCGCCTGTCCCAGCGTAAATCCAGCCAGCGCCCGCACAATCTGAAGCACCTGGTCCTGATAGACGATAACGCCATAGGTCTCCTTTAAGATAGGCTCCAGGCGGGGATGCGGATAGACAATCTCCTGCAATCCGAGTTTGGAGCGGATGTATTGCGGGATATGGTCCATCGGTCCCGGGCGATAGAGTGCAACCATCGCCGCCAGCTCGCGCACGTCGCCTGGTTTCAGCTCCGCGATGTTGCGCCGCATTCCCTGCGATTCCAGCTGGAACACGCCTGTGGTGTCGCCCTGTCCCAGCATCTCGTAGGTCTTGCGGTCATCCAGAGGGATACTGCGCAGGTCAATGCGCTCGCCGCGCGTCTGCTCGATGTTCTTCAGCGTCTTCGCCAGGATGGTCAGGTTGGTCAGCCCCAGGAAGTCCATCTTCAGCAGACCAATCTTTTCCAGCGAGCCCATATCGTACTGGGTGACGGGCGGACCTTCGCCTACTCGGGCGAGCGGCACGTGCTCGGAAAGCGGGTCGCGGCTGATGACCACTCCCGCGGCATGGGTGCTCATGTGCCGGGCAACGCCTTCCAGACGCTTCGCAATCTCAATCAGCTCCTGTAAGCGGGGGTCGCTTTCGACCATCGCCTGCAGGTCAGGGTTGTCCTTGAGGGCGCTATCAATGGTCACCTTCGGTCCAACGGGGATCTGGCGGGCAATCTGGTCCACGGTTTGCGCGGGGATGCCCAGCGCCTTGCCCACGTCGCGCACAGCTTGCTTTGCGCCCAGTGTACCAAACGTGCCGATTTGGGCAACTCGGTCCTTGCCGTATTTCTCGGTGACGTACTGGATGACCTCATCGCGGCGAGTGTCCTCAAAGTCCATATCAATATCGGGCATCTGCACGCGCTCGGGATTCAGGAAGCGTTCGAAGGTCAGCCCGTAGTAAATCGGGTCGATGTCGGTGATGCCGATGCAGTACGAGACCAGACTTCCCGCTGCCGAGCCGCGCACCCCGAAGAAGATGCCTCTGTCGCGGGCGAACTGGGCGAAATCGCGTACGATGAGAAAATAGGGAGCAAAGCCGGTCTTATCGATAACGTCCAGTTCGTACGCCAGTCGCTGTTCCACCTCTGGCGTGATGGGGGAGTAGCGCTGTTTCATCCCCTCGCGTGCCAAGTGCGCCAGGTAGCTGATGGCGGTATGCCCGGGAGGCAGGTCGGGTTCGGGCAGATGCACCCTGCCGAACTCGAGGCGCAGGTCCACCATTTCGGCGATGCGCAGGGTGTTTTCCAGCGCCTCGGGATGGTCGGGGAATAGCTGCGCCATCTGCTCCGCGCTTTTCAGGTAAAACTCGTTGGAGCCATAGCGCAGGCGGTCTTCATCGTGTATGGTTTTACCTGTTTGCACGCACAGCAGAACATCATGCGCCCGGGCATCCTCGGCGGTCAGGTAGTGCACGTCGTTGGTGCATATCAGCGGCACGCCCAGGTCGCGGGATAACTGGATAAGCCCGTCGCGAATCGCCTTCTGCTCGCTCAGCCCGTGGTCCTGCAGTTCGATGAAGTAGTTCTCCCTGCCAAAGAGGTCGCGGTAGAAACTGGCGATGCGCAGAGCCTTCTCGTAGTCGCGGTTGATCAGCGCAACGCACACCTCACTGCTCAGGCATCCGCTGGTGGCGATAAGCCCCTCGCTGTATTGCTGTAGCACCTCGTGGTCCACACGGGGCTTGTAGTAGAAGCCTTCCAGCGAGGCGATGGTGCTGAGGCGGATGAGGTTCTTATAGCCGGTGAGGTTTTTCGCAAGCAGGAGCAGATGGAACGCACTGGAATCCTTGCGGGGGTCGCGGTCGGTACGCTTGCGTGGGGCAACGTATACTTCACAGCCGATAATCGGTTTGATACCAGCCTCCAGACATGCCTGATAGAACTCAATAACGCCACTCATTACTCCGTGGTCGGTGATTGCCAGAGCAGGCATGCCCAGTTCGAGTGCTCGGTTCACAAGCGGTTGGATGCGGTTCGCCCCGTCCAGCAGGCTGTATTCCGTATGTGTGTGCAGATGCACAAATTGCAGTTTCCCCATCGCTTTCTGACCCCCGGCTTCAGTTCCCGCGTGGCTCAGCCCGGTAGGCTGGAAAAAGGTAGATAAAAGTCAATACAAACAACATGTAGTAAATTGTATCGGTACTCACACAATATATTGTGTCCTCTTTACCGTGCGCAGATATTCTACACAATCTCGCCGCAATTGTAAAGGGGTTTTGAGGGGGCTGTGAAAAAAAATTTCTTTACGCGCCGACGGCTTCCAAATTGCCCTGAATCCATTGTGCATCCACCTGCAGGATTCCTTCTCGAACAGGCTTTTTATCTCAGGCTTCGCTGGATCCACCACAGCGCGATGAGGTCATACAGGGTGTGCGCCACCATGCATCCCCACAGGTTCTGCGTGAGCAGGTAGAGCCACCCCAACAGCAAACCAAAGGGCATGTAGAAGGCGATCATCTTTACGCCGTCGCTATCCCAGCGCAGGACGTGTACCGTCGCGAACAGCAGGGAGGTCAGCCACACGCCGAAGATCGGCTGAAGCACGCCGCGAAACAGAGCCTCTTCGCCAAAGCCAGCAATTACTGACAGCAATACGATTTGCGTCGGGCGTATCTGTGCCAGCAGTGGACCTACCTGCATCATCCACCGCTTCAAAAACGCCCAGGCGGTCCACCTTTCGGACGCCCACGAGCCAGCGGCGGCGATACCCAGCATCACGGCGGTAACGAGCACCCCTGAGGCGGTATCGCGCCATGTAGGTTTGAGCAGGTGAGACCACTGCAGGTTGTGGAGATACACTCGCAGGGTCAACAAACTAAACCCCACCACCGCGAGCGCGCTCTCCAGCCACACCAACGTGGATACCAGACGCCCCATCGCTTTCTCCTTCTGCCAGGCGCAGTATAACCTGCAAGTATGCCGGGTGTCAAACCGCGTTGATTTTTGCCTCCGATTCCCCGTATACTACTACAGGGTGGTGTATTTGCCGACAATAGAGATAAACTACCCGAAAGAAAGGGAATGCGAACAATGAAACGGCTGGGTATCAGCGTGGCACTGGTATGTGTTTTGCTGGGAGCAGTGCAGGCTCAACAACTTCCCGCAGGCGTACAGAAACGGATAGACGCCATCTTTGACGGGATGGTAGACCGCTGGATTGTACAGATGGACAAGTGGTGGCATGATGGTCAGCATGAGCAGCTGATTAACATGACCTACTTCGTCATCGTCTTTGACCCGCACAACATCGAGGCGTACACCAACGCGGGATGGCTATTATGGAGTTCCGACCGCGATGATGAAGCCGTTGCCCTTTACGAGCGCGGCGTGCGCAACAACCCGGATGTGTACGATATGTACTACGAGCTGGGACAGTACTACTATATCCGCAAGAAGGATTATGCCAAGGCGAAGGTGTATCTGGAGCAGGCGATTAAATATCCCTGCGAATGGTTCGTGTGGAATACGCTGGGACATACGTACGCCCGGTTGGGCGAGCGTCAGAAGGCAGTGGAGACCTGGCAGGAGCTCCTGCGACGCTTTCCAATGATGCCGGTAGACCAGATGGAAGCGGTACGCAAAAACATCCGTGACACAGTGACCAGTATCTTGGAGGAAAGCGGACAGCAATGATAGGTGTGCTTGACCTGCTCCTGCAACTGCTCACGTGGGCAATCCTGGCAGACGCGATTCTGTCATGGCTGATGTACGCGAATGTGGTGAAGTGGAGCCCCTGGCACCCCGTGCCACGCACGCTCAACCGCATCACATCGCCTATACTGGACCCGATTCGCAAGATGGTGCCTCCATGGCGATACGGCTTGGATTTTAGCCCGCTGGTGGCACTGGTTATCATTCAGATTGTGCGTCAGCTGATATGGCGTTTATAAGATGAGCACACCGGTTCGTCTAACACCCATAGACATCACAAACAAACGGTTCCGACGTGCCCTGCGCGGCTACCGCCCCGGCGAGGTGGACGAGTTCCTGCAGGAGGTGGTAGCGGACTACGAAGCGGTGGTGGTCGAGAACGCCCGCCTGCGCGAACAGGTGGCGCAGATGCAACAGGAGCTCGACCGTTACCGCGCGATGGAAGAGGCGATGAAGGAGGCGCTGGTGCTGGCACAGCGTACCGCCGATGAGCTGCGCGCCAGTGCGCACCGGGAGGCTGAGGTGATCCGAGCGCAGGCAGAGATTCAGGCGCGACAGCAGATGGAACAGTACCGCAAGGCGATTGAGGACCTGCAGACGGCGCGACTGCAGATTGCGATTGAGCTGCGCGCGGCGCTGAACGGGATGCTGGAGTTTGTGAACCGCCATCTTTCCCCGCTCCCTCCCGAGCCAGAACCCAACTCAGGCAACGCTGAACACCCTGAGCCGGAGATGCCGCATGTGGAACGAAGCACCTGAAACCGAGGAACCACCACAAGGATGGGGGGCTGCATTCTGGCTTGCTCTCCTGTTGTTTGCGATAATTTTGCTGTCTAATCTTTTCATGATGCGTCCCCGTCTGACCGACCGCATCGACGTGTGGTCCACAAAGGTCATGCAGGCAGAGTTCACCGCGCGGATGCTGTATGGTGACTTTTTGCCCTTCGGGGCGGTTCAGGGCTCGCAGTGGGACGAGGTGCTGAAACTGCTAACGGCAAAAGACGCCCCCTTCGGTGCGCTGGTGCGGGCGGTGGTTCTGCTGGAAGAGAGGGCAAGCGTTATCGGGGAAAAAACTGCCCGCGAGCGAATCCGCCAGCTGTTACAGCGAATGCCCTCCGCTCCGACGCGCTTCTCGCCCGAGCAGAAACAAGCCGTCCTGCGCTGGTGTCGGGCGGTTTATGGGGAGGGGGAAGAACCGTCGGCGTCCGCGCTTGCCGAGTTCCGTCGCACCATCAACGACGCCAATCTGGGCTGGACGCGCCTGCTCGCGATGAAGCATCTGGAGTTCTGGGCAGGCAATATGGACGAAGCGCGTCGCTGGGATGTGCAGGCACGGCAGGAAGCCAATACTCTGCAGAGACTACTGCTGGCAGCCTTTGGGATAGTGGTGGTGTTTCTGCTGGGCGGAGTGCTGGCATGGCTGGTATATGCGGTCTGGAAGAGCGGCAGTCGTTCTGCCCAGCCGGCTGGAGCGATACTATCCCGACGTCATGTGGATACGGTGCTGTGGGGGCTGGTGGCGTACTTCGCCGCGACGTACGCCGGTGGATGGATTGCCGGCTTATCGGCACGCGCTCTGCCGCCGTCCACGCCCCATCTGGTGGTGCTGGTGTTGCTGACGCAGGTGGCCACCGGTGGCATCGCTCTGTTGATCCTGCATCAGAACATGCAGAGAGACGGTATCGACTGGCGCAGTATCGGCTTGACGTGGCAGCCGTTGCCTGTGCATCTGCTGTGGGGAACGGGGGCGTACCTGGCGACGGTGCCGGTTCTGTTGATGACGATTATGCTGGTGCAGGTACTTTTGCCGGCGATACCCAGTCCCGCCCATCCAATTGCCGGCGTTGCCTCCGCGCAGAACCCCGCATGGGTCACGGCTCTGTTGTTTCTGGTAGCGGCGGTGTTTGCGCCGTTGTTCGAGGAGGTCTTCTTCCGCGGCATATTGCTAAACGCCCTGTGGGCACATACCGGCAGCAAATGGGTAGGTATCATCGGTTCCGCGCTGGTATTCTCGGTGCTTCATCCCCAGCTGTATCTTGGGTGGATAGCAGTGTTTGTGATTGGGGTCATGCTGGGGGCGTTGTTCGTGGAGCGGCGCAGTCTGCTACCCTGCATCTGGATGCATGCCCTCAACAACACCCTTGCCCTTGTTGCCGCACAGTTGTTGAGGATAGCCGGATGAATGTATGGACGTTAAAGGTAAGGGTGACCCCTCGCGCTTCACGCAACGAGATAGAGAGCTGGGACGGCGAAATCCTGCGTATTCGGGTGACCGCGCCGCCCGCAGAGGGGCAGGCGAACGAGGCGTGCCGTGACCTGCTAGCGAAGGCGCTGGGTGTGCCCAAAAGCAAAATAGTGCTGGTGCAGGGGGCGCATCACCGCGAGAAGGTGTTTCGGGTTGAGGGCGGTGACCGGCAGGTGTTAGAGCAGTTTGTGCTGCAACACTGAGCCTCTGGACATGTAGACGCATTCTCCCCGAATCTGCTATAATATATCACCAACCATCCATCACAGTAGCTGGAGGATAGACGCTGATGTTCTCTCCCTCGCGAGAGGAGTTCCGTCGTCTGGCTCAGCAGAGTAATCTGATACCTGTCTATCGCGAGATACTGGCGGACATGGAAACACCCGTGTCGGCGTTCCGCAAAATCGCGCGAGGGAGATACTCGTTTCTTCTGGAAAGCGTTGCCGGAGGTGAGCGCATCGCCCGCTATTCCTTTTTGGGCACGGAGCCTGCGCTGGTGTTTCGAAGCAAGGGCAGACAGGTGCGCCTTATCCGCGACGATACGGAGACCACCGAAACCATCCCGAGCGGACAGGACCCTCTGCACCGTCTCAAAAGCCTGCTCAGCGGCTATCGTATCGCCCTGCCAGCGGAGCTGCCCCGCTTTGTGGGCGGGCTGGTAGGCTACATTGCGTACGACATGGTGCGCTTCTTTGAACGCCTGCCCGAACAGACGGTGGACGACCTGGGGGTGGATGACAGCTGCTTCCTGCTGGCGGATTCGCTGCTGATATTCGACCATGTGCGTCACCGCATTATCGCGCTGAGCAACGCCCATGTGCAGGGTGACGTAGACAAAGCGTATGACGAGGCATGTGCCCGGGTAGACCAGCTTATCGAGCGATTGCGAGCTCCGCTTCCTGCTGCACCAAAAAGTCCACCCAGGCAGACGCCCGTGGTGTTCACTCCCAACCAGAGCCCGGAGCAGTACCAGCAGGCGGTGGCGCGCACGAAAGAGTACATCGCAGCTGGCGACGGCACGCAGATGGTTATCTCGCAGAGGTGGCAGGCTCCCGTTCAGGCGCATCCCTTTGACGTGTATCGCGCCCTGCGTTCGCTCAATCCGTCGCCGTACATGTTCTATCTGGAGCTGGACGACGTGGTGCTGGCGGGAGCATCGCCGGAGATTCTGGTTACGGTGGAGAAGCGGATTGCTACCACGCGCCCGATTGCGGGCACGCGCCCCCGCGGTAAGACGCCAGAGGATGACCGGCGACTGGCGCAGGAGCTGCTGGCGGATGAGAAGGAGCGTGCCGAGCACGTGATGCTGGTGGACCTGGGGCGCAACGACCTCGGGCGGGTGTGCGCCTACGGCACGGTGCGCGTCGAGGATTTGATGACCATTGAACAGTACTCGCACGTGATTCATATCGTCTCTCATGTGAAGGGGAGGCTTGCGCCCGATAAAGACGCCTTTGACGCCCTGCGGGCATGTTTTCCGGCGGGCACGGTATCGGGTGCGCCCAAAGTGCGCGCGATGGAGATTATCGAGGAGCTGGAGCCGACGCGACGGGGCATCTATGCTGGAGCGGTGGGCTACTTCAGCTTCAGCGGCGATATGGATACCTGTATCGCTATCCGCACCGTCGTGATGAAGAACGGTATAGCCTACATTCAGGCAGGCGCGGGCATCGTAGCGGATTCCGTGCCCGAGCGCGAGCATCAGGAGTGTCTGAACAAAGCGCGTGCGCTGATGCGTGCGGTGGAGATGGCAGAGGCAGGTCTGGAGTGAGCAGAGATGCTGTTGATTATTGATAACTACGACAGTTTCACCTATAACCTCGTGCAGTATTTCGGCGAGCTGGGCGCCGACCTGTGCGTCTATCGTAACGATGCGATTACGCTGGAAAAGATTGAAGAGATGCAGCCCGAGCGCATCGTCATCTCGCCCGGTCCCTGCACGCCGAACGAGGCGGGCATCTCGGTGCCCCTGATCCAGCGGTTTGCGGGCAGAGTGCCCATTCTGGGGGTGTGCCTGGGGCATCAGTGTATCGGCGCGGCGTTCGGAGGGCAAATCGTGAGGGCGCGGCAGTTGATGCACGGCAAAACCTCCGCCATCTACCACGACGGACGAGGCGTGTTTCGTTCCCTGCCGAATCCGTTTGAAGCCACGCGCTACCACTCCTTGGTCATTGCTCGTGAGAGCCTGCCCGATTGTTTGGAGATTTCAGCAGAGACCTATGACGGAGAGATTATGGGGGTGCGCCACCGCGAGTTCGCGATAGAAGGGGTGCAATTCCATCCCGAATCTATCCTGACTCAGGCGGGTAAGGACCTCCTGCGTAACTTTCTGAACATGCGCTGAACCATTGTATGATGTTTCTGCGGTGAGAAAAAGGGGGGACTGCGATGAACACGGACATTCTTCATCGTCGCCGGGCAGTGATGCAGGAGGCGATGCTTCGGGAGGGTGTGGACTGTTTTGTGGCTGCGCCGTCGGTGAACATGCAGTATCTCACGGGGTTTGTGGAGCCGGCGCACGAGCGGTTCATGGCGGTTTTTGTGCCTGCTCAGGGTGAGCCGGTGCTGATTGTGCCTGCGCTCAGCGCGGAGAGTGCGAGGCAGGAGGCGTTTGGTGTTGGTGATATCCGGGTGTGGGAGGACCACGAAGGGGTAGAACCCGTGTTGCGCGAGGTAGCGCAGCAGCTGGACCTTGCCACAGCCATCATCGCCATTGACGAAGAACTGCCTGCGCTTTTTCTGCTGAAACTTCAGCAGATACTTCCTACAGCCCTGTATCGTCCGGGCACCGAAATCTGGGCAGCTGCGCGCATCCGCAAAGACGAGGATGAGCTCTGGCATATCGCCCAGGCGTCGCGCTACGCCGATAACGCTTTCGGTGCCGGGCTGGCGATGTGTGCCGCAGGCAACACCGAGCGCGAGGTCGCCTGCGCCATTCAGGCGGAGATTGAAGCGCAGGGAGCGGAGATGGCTTTCGGACTGCCGATTGTCGCCGCGGGCAAACACAGCGCACAGCCACATTATCGTACCACCAATACCGTCATGCACCCGGGCGACGTCGTGGTGATTGATTATGGGGCGCGCCTGAACGGATATAACTCGGACATGACGCGCACGGTGTGCATCGGCGAAGCCACGCCCGAAGTGCAGAAGGTCTATAAGATAGTGTATGACGCCCACTACGCGGCGCGCGCGGCGGTCAAACCCGGTGTCACCGCAGAGTCGGTGGACGCGGCGGCGCGTTCGGTGATTGAGAAGGCGGGCTACGGCGAGTTTTTCGTGCACCGCACCGGGCACGGTATCGGACTGTCGGTGCATGAGCCTCCCTATATCGTAAAAGGCAACAAGCAGATACTGGAGGAGGGTATGTGCTTCAGCATCGAGCCCGGTATCTACTTGCCCGGACGCTTCGGTGTGCGCATCGAGAATCTGGTGGTGGTTACCGCCGACGGATGCCAATCGCTCAACGCGGAACCTCCACCACACATTCGGGAGATAGGATAGGAGATATGACCGTTCAGCAAGCGATTGCCAAACTGGTTGAAAGGCAGAACCTGACCCGCGAAGAGGCGGCGTCGCTGATGGAAGCCACCATGAGCGGCAACGCCACTCCTGCCCAGACCGCCGGCTGGCTGATAGCCCTGCGCATGAAGGGCGAAACCGCCGAGGAGATTGCCGGCTGTGCCGAAACCATGCGGCGGCACGCGGTGCCGGTGAAGTCTCAGCGCCAGCCCGAACTGATAGATACCTGCGGCACAGGGGCAGACCGCGTGAAGACCTTTAACGTCTCGACGGCAGCAGCGTTTGTCGCGGCGGCGGCAGGCGTGCCGGTTGCCAAACACGGCAACCGGGCGGTGACCAGCAAGTGCGGCAGTGCCGATGTGCTGGAGGCGCTGGGCTGTCGCCTGGACCTGAGCCCGGAACAGCTGGCGCAGGCGATTGACGAGATAGGCATCGGCTTCCTGTTTGCCCGGGCGCACCATCCCGCCATGAAGTACGCCGCACCGGTTCGCCAGGAGCTGGGCGTGCGTACGGTGTTCAACTTGCTGGGACCACTCACCAATCCTGCCGGCGCTCCGAGACAACTGCTGGGCGTGTACGATGGTGGTCTGGTACACCTTATCGCGGACGTTCTGCGCGAGCTGGGTACGGAGCGCGCGATGGTGGTGCACGGAGAACCCGGTCTGGACGAGCTATCCACACTCGGCGAGACGGTGGTGGTGCACGTGCATGATGGAAAAACCACCGAAGAGCGCGTCACGCCCGAACAGTTTGGGTTCCGCCGTGCCCGCCCCGAAGAGGTCACTGCCCCAGACAAGCCGGAGGAGTGCGCCCGACTGATTCGCGAGCTCTTCAACGGCGCGCAGGGCGCATACCGCGACCTGCTCCTGCTGAACGCGGGGGCTGCGCTGGTGGTCGGGGGCAGGGCGCAGAGTCTGCAGGAAGGTATCGCGCTGGCGCAGGAGACCATCGACTCCGGCAGGGCGATGCGCAAGCTGGAGGAGTACATACAGTTCACCCAGCAGGCAGGAGCGTCATCGTGAGCATACTCGGCGAAATCCTGGAGCACAAACGGAGAGAGGTTGCCGAAGCGCAGGCGCGAACCCCGTTTGCCGAACTGGAATCGCAGCTGCCCACTGCGCCCGCGGTACGCCCGTTTGCGCAGGCTCTGAAGCGCGGGGACGGCTGTGTGGCGGTGATTGCTGAGGTGAAGAAGGCTTCGCCCTCCAAAGGGGTTATCCGCGAGAAGTTTGACCCCCTGCAGGTCGCCGAGGTGTATGCCCGGAACGGCGCCAGCGCGATTAGCGTGCTGACCGACCAGCGCTTCTTTCAGGGGCATCTGGACTACCTTCGGGCGATTCGCCAGCGCGTGCCTGTGCCCGTACTGCGCAAGGACTTTCTCATCAGCCGGTATCAGGTGCTGGAGGCTCGCGTGGCGGGCGCGGATGCGGTGCTGTTGATTGTCGCCGCGCTGGAGGACGAACCGCTGGCGGACCTGCTGGCTTACTCGCGCGAGCTGGGCATGGACGCGCTGGTGGAGGTGCACACCGAAGAGGATCTCCGGCGTGCGCTTCGGGCGGGCGCGACGGTCATCGGCATCAACAACCGCGATCTCAGCACCTTCCACACCACCTTGGAGGTGACCGAACGGCTGGCGCCGCTGGTGCCGCCCGACTGTGTGTGCGTCAGCGAGAGCGGGATTGAAAACGCAGACGATGTTCGTCGTGTTGCCCGCGCCGGCGCCCATGCCGTCTTGGTGGGCGAGTCGCTGATGCGAGCAGAGGACGTCGGCGCGAAGCTGCGGGAGATGGTGGGGGTCAGGGTATTTTGAGCGTGCCATTCTGATCTCGCAACAGCCGTTTCTGCTGGCACAATGCATCAATAGCCTCTTGGCTTCGTTTTCTCATCTCGTCGTTCACTTGCTTAAAGCCGAAAAATCTAAACAGCTCCTCTCTCAACTCAGCCTCATCAATGCCAAGCGCAGTTCTCACGACTTGCAAAGCAGCTTCTTGTATCTCTTCAGGATGGATGTATTCTGCTTTGCGCGAAGCGTCCGGTACATTGGAGCGATTGCGTGGAACAGGTTTTTGTTTTGGAACTGTCCAGATGAAATTGCCATCGACCGTAATCTTTTTTGTCCGCTCTGCATACTTCACCGCGTCCAGTATGGTCTCGCGAATTCGCGCGCCTGTCCGTTTGAACCCTGCGGCGGAACGTATCCTTGTAATAACCTCCTCGATGTGTACAGGTGCTTCGACCTTGGCTATCTCAACCACAACGGTTGACAACATCGCGCTACTATAACCATCTTGCAACCACTGCGCCAGTTTAGGTTTTTGTGATATTTGCGCGTAATTGTAGCGCGGTAGTATCTCATAAGGCGGCGCAGCCGTATTTGTTTGGCTTCCACCGGTAAGGTCTTCTCGTGCTGATTCTGGCTCTTCAGCGTCAGTATGGTCGATATTTTGGGTGGAGGACTCGCAGGTGGCTTCAGGAGGACCGCCGTTGACTGGTTTATTTTGAGCCTCTTGCAGTGCTTGCCATAGGCGACGCATCTCATCCTTTTTCTGCCTGTACCAGCTGGTACTCCATATTCGGTGGATGCGCCAGCCTCGTTGTTCCAGTATCTGCTGTCGCAATCGGTCACGGTCTCTGGCGGATCGTGAGGAGTGGTATTGAGCTCCATCGCACTCTATACCAAGAATGTACTCTCCGGGTTTCTGAGGATTAACAACACCGATACCTATGTAAAAACCCGCGCATCCTACCTGTGGATGCACCTCGTAATTCCACGACTGCAGAACCTTGATTACCTCCTCCTCGAACGGCGACATCGGCTCTTTCTCGACAGCAGGGGGTATTTCTATCTCTCCAGTCTCTGCGAACTTAAGGTAGTTCTTAAGGTGAATAACTCCCTTCGGACTATTGGCGTCAGTTCGTATATCGGTATGCCTGATACTGCTGAAAACCTCACAGCGGTGTCTCGCGCGTGAGATCAGGACGTTGAGCCGTCGCTCTCCGCCCTCCTTGTTCAATGGACCGAAATTCATGGAAACATGACCGTCCTTGTCCTTGCCGTAACCAATACTGATAAAGATAACGTCGCGCTCATCGCCCTGAACCGTTTCCAGATTCTTGATGAACAAAGGCTCGTTTGCGTGGATTTTATCAAAATTAGCTAGCTGCGCGTCTATCAGGGCATCCCGTCTTCTCTGTTCCAGCATATCTTCAATGGCTCTCTGTTGTGCCATGCTGAATGCTGCTACCCCCAGCGATAGATCAGGGTGATTTTCAATGTGCTGAATGATGGCATCTACAACAGCTTCAGCCTCTCGTTGGTTCGTTCTGGTTCTGCCTCGGTCGTATATGCCATCGGGTAGGTAATGAAATACCACGCCGACATCCTGAGGTTTCTGGTCTGGATGCGGTGGGATGACAAGACTATCGTTGTAGTACAGACGATTCGAACACTCTATGAGTGAATGATGCTTACTGCGGTAGTGCCACCTCAGTTGATGGGGCTTGGGAACAACCGAGTACGCGAGATCGAGAATACTTTCTATGTCGGAAACCACATCGGTTTCCTCTTCTTCATCGGAGAAATCTTCATCCTCGGTCATTCTCTCGAAGAAGGTGGTGGGAGGAAGTTGTTTATCGTCGCCAACGATAACTACCTGTTTGGCGCGCAATATTGCTCCAAAAGCGTCCGCTGGCTTGACCTGACTTGCTTCATCAAAGATGACTATGTCGAAAGTTACTGAATTGGGAGGCAGATAAACGGCAACAGAGAGAGGTGACATCAGAAAAACAGGTTTGATAGCCAGCACGGCATCTCCCGCTTCTTGCATGATGCGACGAATTGGTTTGTGTTTCTGTTTTTTGGCAAATTCATGACGAAGTTTACTGATATTCCCAAACGTTTGCATCATGGGCAGGTTCTCTGCATGTCTTAGAGCCACTCGCAGTCTGTTGATTTGGAGCAGTGTTTGATCGAGTTCTTGAAATTGTTTTATGATTCGCTCGTGCTCTAACGGGTCAAAATCCATCAAAAGCGGCTCGTTTTGTATGGCTTCCTGCAATATACTCTCGTACCATACCTGCTGAAAGTATTGTAACAAGTGCTTGTCTGCCTCGTCCCATTTGGCTGCGTATTCTGCAAAGTTGGAAATGCCCAGATCTTTTGCCTCTTGGTGCAGTCGATTGAATCGCGCCAGCTCCTGCAGTCGTTCGTCGCTCTCTATACTATTCCATTCATCAAGCCGTGCTATCTGCTGTTGCAAAGGTTGGTTTCGCCAATTTTTCCATAGTTGTTGCGCCTCTAAGACGTTCACCAGCAGATGCTCCAGCTGCTTATCTGCTTTCACGACCGCCCATATGGTGTTCAGTATATGTAAAATGTCCATATTGGACTCAGACCTGCGAATCCCTTCGTACAGTTTTTTGCCCATGAGCTGAGGTCAGGACTTAAGTTAAGACAAAGGGCGGACAATC
>FMJZ01026172.1_pt1 | contig 44511 bp, 43 predicted proteins | sample 1987881 | NCBI WGS metagenome assembly FMJZ01 (sample SAMEA4378227, study PRJEB15110) | soil metagenome | biome: soil; feature: Field; material: Soil | place: India | collected 2015-03-11 | depth 0 m
TCCTAAGTCATGCCCGTCTGCCAGTTCCGGCACTTCCCCAATAGACTTTTTCTACCATTTAAATCCTATGCCCCGGCAGTCAGGACAGACCACATTAACACCCCTCCCGCCACCAGCCAGACGACCAGTGCCCTGACACAACACACAGGTCTGCGCTGATTCCGGTACGAGATTATAGCCCCTTTGACTGCACACAGGGCAAGGTTCAACAGGCGCTCCCGACTCGCCACCTGAGACCATTCCTTGTCCCTTACAGTAGGGGCACCGTTTTCTGATCAGCAACTTGCTATCACTCCAGTCAAGACTCAACCTTGTTCGCTAAAAGGGCACAGCTCTCGTCGTTCGTCGCCATACCCACCGGTTAGCACTTAGCGACCTCAGCTTGTCATAAGCCATATCGACGCTAATACCAAACGCCTCAGCTACCTGACTTTCTGTAGCACCGTCAGTGCGTTCCAGAAACTCCAGTATACCTGCATCCAGCTCGTTGCCAAGTTTCCTTAAACTCGGTATTGCCTTTCTCCCTAAATTTGTCAATATATACACATCCATCACAACCACCGCCTACACCCGATTTTACAACTTTCTGCTCTGCTGCAGCAATAAAAAACCAGAGCGAGAAAGTTTCTCACGGTGCCTCAGAACTAGTAATCCCCGGCATTTTTGAAGTCAGAAGTCGATCTCAATAACCAAGATTCCAGATTCCTCCAGTATCCCGACAAGCCTCACTTCCTTAGTCAAATTCGATTTCGATTTTACTATCAGCCTGATCCCACCCAGCTCGGTCTTTACAAGTTTTATTGCCTCCTCGCTATCCTCCGTCACATGCACTTTGATGCCATTCCGTGTCATACTCTCCACAGCTTAACAGCAACCAACATTATAGCAAACAAGGCGTCACGTGCAGGTGCTAGAATTCCCTATCAACCTTAAATCTGCTATTATAAAGCCTACGTGGGGAAATGTCCTTGAGGATTAATTAAGCGCGAGCAATGCGCGGGAGCGTATGAGCCCCGGTGGGCTTCGCGGACTTCAAATCCGTCGGGGGGCATTTACAAAGTGCCCTCGGTGGGTTCGACTCCCATACGCTCCCGCCATACTTTGTTGTGCTGCTGTGCGTTTGTCCTGCCAACTACACCATCTAGCGCGCAAATCAGGACAGCAGGAACATTGCCCGCAAAAATAGACTAACTACACCGTCATAAAAGGTGCCAGGCAAACACCCAAAGCAGCAAAGCCACGAACATAAAACCGCCTATCAAGCCGATGACCTCTTTGTTCATCTCTGTCTAGCTAAACTCCAGTCTGCCTTGGTGAGAAACTTCAAAACGGACAACAGCCCGTGAGCGGAGCTCTGACCGTGTTTAGCACTGCCGATGGTTTAGGGTAGGAACCAGCAACAAGCCATAATTATCACGGAGATAAGAATAATGCCATCGACCAGAGTGCCACTAAATGTTGCCAGTAGTTTTCTGTCCTCCCTGATAATGGTTAGTAGTTTTTTAGCCTTGTGCATGTCATCCCCCGATCCACGATTCTTTAGCACACCTATATTTTCGTACTGCCACAGCACCAGAGGAATGACGCGCCAGTACCAATTCACAGGGACAATGTAGTACCGACTGGAGAATGTTACTTTAGTACCTATGCTGGGGTCTTTAAATTTTAAGGGGCCTTGAGAAATGAGAAAAATATAGGGAGATTCACCACCGGCTGGAGAATTAATAGGGCTACCTTAGAACCCGTACATCACCTGTGCGGCGGGTAATCTTTCTTTCATCCATGTGCTCAAGAAGCGCCAAAGCATACTTTCGGCTTGTACCTAATATGTCCCTCGCTTCAGCAACAGTGATCTGCCCCTTTTCTTTTATGTAGTCAACCACTTTACTTACCATATCATCATATGCCTTAGCGGAAAAAACAATGCCTTCAGCCACTTTCACTACTTGGCGCTGCTCTAAAAGCAGACTCAGTAGATCACCATTGATGACAATGTCGCTGGGAGGAGAATAAGGATTTTCATCCAGCGCTTGGAGGAAAGTCGCTATTTCCTTTTGCTGCTGTTCCAATAACTGTACTTTGTATGTGGGGAGGCAGACAAATGTGCCTCTATCTAAGAGAACTCCCTCCTCGAAAAGTTTGTCCAGAGCTGAAGAATGAGGTGCAAGTTGCAATCTGCTGGTCAACTCCCCTTTTGGCATCCCTGTCCGAGCGGGGAACCGGCGATGGTAATGCTCCACCATTGCCTTTGCTTTCTTGGCAAAGTTTTCCCAACCTTCAGCGGTAAACAACAATGCATCCTTGTTAGAACCTACGACTACCACTCTATGTGTTGACCTTAGTTGGTCTATAGTCCCCATAACCTCACCGGTCGCCAGATTGCATTTCACCGAAAGTCGCTCCACAGAAATGGGCTGATTGACCTCAATGGTAGCCACCAGGATCTCCTCGACTGTCCCTTCACTTCGGGTTTTCAGGTTCTCGACCGTGCTATGGCGGAAGCGCCGGTGGCGCGTGGCATACGGGTCAACAACCTGTCCCCCACCCAGAGTAGCCGCAGATGAACGAACAATAAAACGGTCGCCTTTCAGTAGAACCATAGGTTTGAATAGCGTGAGCTGTGCCCACGCTATTTCACCTGGCTCAAGCCTTTCCCGGTCTAGAAGATGAACTCTGGCCAATGCTTCATCAGAACCGGCAAAGAAACTCACCACAGTACCGTGACGCAAAGGATTTCTGGACTCTATGAGTAAGCGCAGCTTAACATCCACTTTCATCGCCGGAACAAGCCAGCCAGGGGTAGTAAGCACATTACCACGCTCTACCTGGGAGGCATTAACATTCACAATATTAGCTGCAACACGGGTGCCCGGAGAAGCAACATCAATGCGCGTTTTATGTGTTTGTAATGTCCTGATCCGTGTTTTTAGACCGGCAGGCTGAATTTCCACCTCCTCCCCAACGTGGAGACAACCATCTATCAATGTTCCGGTCACTACAGTACCCGAGCCACTTATTGCAAAAACACGGTCTATTAGCAGCCTCGGCCTACCTAGATCCTTCCTCGGTTCAGCCCCCCGCAACACGCGCTCAATAGTCGACGATAGCTCCTTCAATCCTTCACCAGTTATTGCAGAAACAGCGACTACGGGACTTCCTTCTAAACTTGTTCCCTCCAAAAGTGAGTCCAACTCTAGCCTGACAACATCCAACAACTCTTCGTCAACCAAGTCCTTTTTGGTAATGACCACCACACCCCGTCTCACATCAAGTAAATCCAGGATGGCTAAATGTTCCCTAGTCTGAGGCATAACGCCCTCGTCAGCAGCAACAATGAGTAAGGCAAGGTCGATCCCCCCCACGCCAGCCAGCATGTTCTTTATAAACCGCTCATGCCCAGGTACATCGATTATGCCGACCTCTTGACCGCTGGGCAATCTGAGCCAGGCAAACCCCAGGTCTATAGTCATGCCCCGTTCCTTCTCTTCGCGCAGGCGGTCTGGGTCTATCCCGGTCAGAGCACGTATCAGAGCAGATTTGCCATGATCAACATGACCAGCAGTTCCTAAAACAAACATTTATTGCAACCTGCCACAAGACTTGATGCGCCTTTACTAGTTGTTGATATAAGCCGTTTATAACTTTAACCTGGAAACCGTATCAACAAGTGCCTTTACCACGATTTCATCATGTTCTGGCAGGACTGTCCGGGGGTCTAAAAGCAGACAGTCGTTTTCCAGTCGCCCAACAATCGCTGGTTCGTACTCCCTGAGTAACTTCGCCATTTTAGAGGCCACCTCTGAATTCCTACTACTTTTTGTCTTACTCCCAATAGCAACTGTCCGCGTGGGCAAGACGGCACCTGGAAGACTGCCACCGCCCACCACCGATTCCCCTTCGATCACCCTAGCCAGACCGCCTAAGCTCTGTACCCACCCCTCAGCCCTCTTTTCGATCTCTGACAATGGCATAGCGATCATGCGCCACACAGGAATCTTTTCCAGAGCTTCGCCCTTGAGGTAGTGCCCGAGCGTCACCGCCAGGCCAGCAAGCCTTACTTTGTCGATGCGTAAGGCGCGAGCTAACGGGTGCTTGCGCAATTTATCCACAAAAGCCCTCTTACCAACGATAATGCCCGATTGGGGTCCACCAAGCAATTTGTCACCCGAAAAGAAAGCTAAACTAACACCCAGAGACACACTTTCCTGTACCATGGGCTCAGGAAACAGCCCAAAAGCAGTGACATCTAAAATACACCCGCTACCCAAATCATCAAATACAGGAATGTCATATTTTCTACCTAACTCTACCAATTCTTGCAAAGTTACAGAATGACTGAAACCTTGAATTCTGAAATTGCTTGAATGAACACGCAACAAGGCTGCAGTTTTTGGGCTGATCGCCTGTTCATAATCGTGTATGTAAGTACAGTTGGTGGTCCCAACTTCTACTAATTTAGCGCCACTCTGTCTCATCACATCGGGGATACGAAAGCCACCACCGATCTCTACAGCCTGACCCCGCGAGACAATAACTTCTTTTTTCTTCGCCAAAGCAGTAAGAGCTAGCAGAACAGCCGAGGCATTATTGTTAACTACAAGAGCCGCCTCAGCCCCTGTAAGTTTGCACAGCAGCTCCTCCACGTGTACATCCCGAGCCCCACGGACCCCTGTATTTAGGTCAAACTCGAGGTTGCAATAGCCCCCAGCCCTTCTAACCATCGCATCAAGAGCCTCTTCGCTAAGAGGTGCTCTGCCTAAGTTAGTATGAAGTATCACCCCGGTGGCATTAATAACTGGTTTGAGACTTGGACGCACAAGCCTGTCAATCGACATATGGACTGACTCAGCTATATCAGCTAACGGTCTGCAAGGTCTGCCATTCAGAATAGAAAGCCGCTCCTGTTCCAGAACTTCTCGAGTAACATCCACAAGCAAACTATGAGGCAGAACATACCGCCACTGAGCTAATCTATCACTGCCGATGACCTTATCCACACTAGGTAGTGATCTCAAATTATTCGTCATATCATGCCCGTTTCCTATTATACCCAAATTATACCCGAAAAATTTAAGCACAGCTCCCATTTCTTGTCCTGCCAGTTTTAGGACGTTATAATAAGCGAAATGAAATATAAACGACTGGTTGTTAAACTGGGAACCAACTTGTTGACCGGGGGCTCTGGCAACCTGAATATGGACATTATGTCAAGTTTGACAACACAGGTAGCACAGCTCCATCGTGAAGGCTATGAGATAATCATTGTCTCCTCCGGGGCAGTAGCTGCTGGAAGACAAAAGCTCGGTTTGTCCAGAGAAAAAAGGGGAATACCTTTCAAACAAGTACTTGCCGCTGTCGGACAGAGCCAATTGATGAACATTTACGACCAGCTTTTCAGTAAACACAGCATGGTTGTAGCGCAGGCTTTGCTTACCAAATCAGATCTTATCGACCGAAGTGGATATCTGAATGCACGGAATACTCTCCTTGCCCTGCTAGAACTGAGAGTGATTTGCATCGTCAATGAAAACGACGTGGTGGCGACAGAAGAGCTCGGAGAACTCATTTTTGGCGACAATGACAACCTCTCAGCAATGGTAGCCAACCTGATCGATGCTGACCTCTTAGCAATACTCACCGATATCGATGGACTGTATACTGCTGACCCACATCGTCACCCCGGTGCTAGGCTGATACCAAAGGTAGAAAGAATAGATACTGAAATAGAACGTCTAGCCGGTGATGCCGGCAGCCCCTATGGCGTGGGTGGCATGATAACCAAGATTGAGGCGGCAAAATTAGCAACAGCGTCTGGAGTAACAGTGGTCATTGCCAACGGCACAAAACCGGATATCCTGAGACAGATTGTGACTGGTGGGAAAGCTGGCACAATCTTCTTACCACGGACCACCAAAATGGAGAGTAGAAAACGCTGGATGCTGAGCGGCTTAGCATCGAAAGGAACGCTCATTATCGACGAAGGTGCAGTTAGCGCACTCAAAAATAAGGGGAGTAGCCTCCTCCCTGCCGGAATAATAAAGGTAGAAGGTGACTTCCAGCGCGGCGATGTGGTCGATATCTTCGACACTGCAGGTAACCATGTTGGCTGTGGTATGTCCAACTATAACTCCAAAGACATTGAAAAGATCAAGGGTTTACATTCCGAAGAAATACCGAATCTACTTGGCTATGAATACGGTGACGAGGTCATCCATCGAAACAATATGGTTCTTGTCTGAGGAGGGAACATGGAGCAGGCTGTAGCTGAACTTGAAGAAAAGGGCAAGGCGGCTAAAGCAGCAGCCAAAAAATTGGCCTTCTTGCCCACCAGCATCAAAAACCAAGCACTGCAGAATATTGCTGAAGCGCTGCTCTCGAGAAAAGAAGAGATACTGGCGGCAAACAACCTTGATTATAAAGAGGCTGAGGCTTCAGGTATGAGCGCTGCCGTGCTCGATCGTCTTCTGCTCACACCAGAGCGAATTAAAGCTATAGCAGAAGATGTAAAAACAGTAGTTTCTCTCCCAGACCCAATTGATGAAATCATCGAAGAGCGCATGCTCCCCAACGGACTAAAACTAACCAAAAAGCGAGTACCTCTCGGTGTAATCGGCGCCATCTATGAAAGCCGCCCTAACGTCACTGTTGATATATCTGTACTCTGCTTGAAGTCTGGCAATGCGGTAATTCTTAGAGGAGGCAAAGAGGCATTGCGCTCCAATCTAGCATTAACTCGAGTTATCCAACAAGCCAGCTACCGAGCCGGGGTACCAGAAGGCAGCATCCAATTCATAGAGTCGACAGAGAGGGCTCTGGTCGACCACATGCTAAAAATGAAGGGGACCATAGACCTGCTAATTCCTCGGGGCGGTTCCGGGCTGATCAAATTTGTCGCTGAAAATGCTACTATGCCTGTCATCACAGGTGGCATCGGTGTCTGTCATACCTATGTTGACAAAAGCGCCAACCTCGATAAAGCAGTGGCCATAGCCTACAATGCAAAGGTGCAGCGCCCCACAGTTTGCAATGCTCTGGATGCATTGCTAGTGCACTCTCATATTGCCAAGCCATATCTGCCATTAATCGCCCAAGAATGGGCTAAGGCAGGCGTAGAAATGCATTGTGATGAACGTGCCCTGGCCATTCTCAGCCCTATACCATCGCTCAAAATAGTCCCAGCCACTTCCGAAGATTGGGGCAAAGAGTTTCTGGCATTGATTGCAGCAATAAGAGTGGTCGATTCACTGGATGAGGCATTGGAGCACATAGAGCGATATGGCTCAGGTCACTCCGAAGCTATTGTAGCTGAGGATAAAACTGCCATAGAGCGTTTCCTCAATGAGGTCGATGCTGCCTGTGTCTATGCCAATGCCAGCACTAGATTCACCGATGGTGCCCAGTTTGGCCTAGGGGCTGAAATAGGCATCAGCACACAGAAATTCCACGCTCGAGGCCCCATGGCATTGCGCGAGATTACTAGCTATAAGTGGATCATCATCGGCGATGGGCACGTGCGTCCTTAACGAAGTCGCGATAGGGCTTGGCGCTGGATCGCAAGCAACTCCTTTATACCTTTCTCCGCCAGTTCCAGCAGACCATCCACTGCCTTTTTAGAGAAAGGCTTGCCTTCAGCTGTGCCTTGCATTTCCACAAAGTCACCCTTGTCGGTCATGACCACATTGAAGTCCACCGCTGCACGAAAGTCTTCGTCATAGCACAGGTCAAGCAATGCTTCCCCATCGACGATCCCGACACTAATAGCCGCCACTGCAGTCCTGAAAGGTATACGAGGCAAGACGCCTTGCCGAGTCAAATTATGGAAAGCGTGGAACAGTGCCACATACCCACCGGTAATGGCAGCGGTTCGAGTACCGCCGTCAGCTTGTAATACATCGCAATCAACAATGAACGTCCTTTCACCAAGCAGCCTAAGATCGGTAACTGCCCTTAGGCTTCGACCTATAATCCTCTGGATTTCCTGGCATCTGCCTGTCATCCTCTCTGAAGAAAAATTCCTGGGAACACGCGTGAGGGTGGAACGGGGTAACATAGCATATTCAGCGGTTATCCAACCACCGCCCTCACCTTTGAGAAAAGCAGGCACCCGCTCTTCAACACTAACTGCACACAACACCCTAGTTCGCCCCAGCTCGATCAACGCCGAGCCCTCAGCAAAAGTCTGATACCCAAGCTCTATACGTACCGGACGAATTTCATCGTTCCTGCGCCCGTCAACTCTTTTGACTGTCATCATCGCTGAACCAGTATAGCATCAACCTGCACGATGCAACAACCGTTAGAATCAAAACGCCTGCAGAATAGCCTAAATTGACCGGTCGCAGCGCTTGATGCTACCATTTGTGTATTGTGGCTGAGGTGAACATATGGCTTCTTGCCGGCACAGGTCTATTTGCTGCGCTGTTGGGCTCAATGCTTGGAGTCGGCGGAGGCTTTATTATAGTCCCTGTCTTAACACTGCTTGCCCACCTGCCAATAAAGGCTGCTATAGGCACTAGCCTGGTTGCCATTATAGCCAATGCCTCTCTTGCTGCCAGCAGATACATGAGGCTCGGGTTCACAAACGTAAAATTAGGGCTACTCATGTGCTGCACAACAGTACCCGGAGCAATTGCTGGGAGTTTACTTGCCGGGATACTTGCCCCCGCCGTACTCAGCACCCTTTTTGGGCTCGTCCTTGTCTATGTTGCCTACACCATGGTGACAAAAGGTGATATCTCGATACAGAGCAATGAGCCTCCTGCCACCAATAGCGCGGATGTCACAAACGTAGCTACATATTATGATAAGGCTATGGCAAAATTCGTAGGTTACAGGATTACTCGCATTCCTCAAGGTTTAGGAGGCAGTTTTCTTGCTGGCATACTGTCAAGTCTACTAGGCATTGGGGGAGGAGTGGTGCAGGTACCGGTGATGAACCTCATAATGACAGTGCCCATCAAGGCCGCAATAGGGACCAGCGCATTTATAATGGGACTCACAACTGCTGCAGGAGCACTCGTTTATCACCACCAAGGGTATATCCATCCCTTTGTCATTGCACCTCTGCTCTTGGGGATTGTCCCTGGAGCACTCATGGGAACTGCCTTTACAGAGCGAATTGAGACGACGAAGCTGAAACGTGCGTTTGGAGTTCTGTTGTTTGCCACCGCTATACTGATGTTTCTTAAGGCAGCCAATCGGATATGATAGCTTCTAGTCCTACGAACAATATACCGAGCCAGCAGAATCAAAAGCAAAGCACAGAAAACCTTAACAGACTGCTGAGCATAGGGCTCTTGGTTTGCGTTTCGTTCTCACTGTGCTTAGTCACCGCCGGGTTCATCCTCCTCTGCACCACTGGGAACGGAAATATCCAGCCTCTCGTCCGTCTAAATCAAATACCATCTGCGATCACAATAAACTGGGGAATCTTGGCTCTTATCCTCACACCGGCAATACAGATAATAATAGCATCTGCGAAATTTTTTCTTGATAAGGATAAGGTTTTCGCCAGCGTCTCACTATCGATACTCATTTTCCTTGGTATTTGCTTCGTGCTGGCGCTTATCTAATCAAATTGACGGTATACTGAGCCTATGCTATGATTGCCTTAGATGTCAAGGCTCAATGAGCTTTACAAGGAAATTGAACGTTGTCGAGACTGTGAACTAGCCAAACACCGTACCAGAGTGGTACCAGGCGAAGGTCCCGAGAATAGCAAGCTCTTTTTTATCGGCGAGGCCCCAGGCTGGCACGAGGACCAGCAAGGACGCCCTTTTGTTGGTCCAGCGGGTAAATTTCTCGAAGAACTGCTGGCTTTAATAGGGTTTAAACGTGAGCAGGTGTACATTGCCAACGTAATAAAATGTCGCCCCCCAAACAACAGGGACCCCCTGCCTGGAGAAATCCAAGCTTGCAGTAAGTGGTTGGATAGGCAAATAGAAATAATCCGTCCTCTAATGATAATTACTTTAGGACGCTACTCTCTGGCAAAGTTTTTCCACAACCAGAGCATCAGCCAAATTCATGGCAAAGCTAAAAAACAGGGAGGCACTATCTATTACGCCATGTACCACCCAGCAGCCGCCTTACACCAAGGGAGCTTACGCAAGTTAATCGAGGCAGATATGCTCAAAATTCCCCGCATTTTAGCTGAGGCAGAGAAGCTAACGGAAGATGAACCCCAACCCCAGCAACTGAGTTTATTCTAGGAAAGTTCTAGACCTATGGCTGAGCAAAGGTTAAAAGTCATTCCACTGGGTGGACTCGGTGAGATTGGTAAGAACATGATGGTGCTGGAATATGCCAACGACATCATCGTCGTTGATGCGGGTCTAATGTTTCCCGAAGAGGATATGCTAGGTGTAGACTTAGTGATCCCAGATATAAGCTATCTGCTGGAGAAGAAAGAAAAGGTAAAAGGCATAGTAATAACACATGGTCACGAGGACCACATCGGAGCTCTCCCCTACATATTGCCCAGGCTCGATGTACCAGTATACGGAAGCAAACTTACCCTGGGGCTCATATCAGTAAAACTCAAAGAGCACAGGAGTGTAAAGAAAGCTGCTCTCAGGATAATCAAGAGCGGCGAAAGGGTATCCCTAGGCTGCTTTAAAGTTGAAGCTTTCTCGGTCTGCCACAGCATTCCAGACTCGCTTGGTCTTATCATCCACACACCGGTAGGCACTTTAGTCCACAGTGGCGATTTTAAGGTGGACTACACACCAGTTGATGGCAAGCCCACCGAATTAGCCAAGCTGGCACAGCTAGGCACGCAGGGTGTTCTAGCACTCTTCGCCGACTCCACCTATGCAGAGTTGCCCGGATACACCCCGTCGGAGAGTATTGTCGGCGAGACATTGGAGCATATCATAGCCGAGGCGCCTGGCAGAGTAATTATCACCACCTTCTCATCTCTGGTCTCTCGCATTCAGCAAATAATAGACGCTGCAGCCAAACACCAAAGACATGTGTTTATAATTGGTCGGAGTATGCGAGACACCGTTAAGATAGCCAAAGAACTGGGCTATCTGAGCATACCCGATAGTGTTGTACGACGTATTGACGAACTCCACCGATTCCCTCACAACCGCGTGGTGCTCCTGACAACTGGTAGCCAGGGAGAGCCTACATCAGCCCTCGTACGCATCGCCAACAAAGACAATAGCCAGGTCAGAATCATCCCCGGCGATACGGTGGTCATCTCAGCCACGCCAGTGCCCGGCAACGAATCGCTGATCAACCGCACCATTGATTCCCTCTTCCGCCAGGGAGCCCAGGTCATCTATGCGAAACTAGCGCAAGTACACGTTCACGGCCACGGTAGCCAGGAAGAACTAAAACTATTGCTCAGCTTGGTCAAACCAAAGTTTTTTATCCCGGTCCATGGTGAGTTCCGCCACCTAAGCTTGCACGCTAGACTGGCAAGAAATTTAGGGTTGCCAGATAAAAACGTCTTTGTCATAGAGAACGGAACCATTCTCGAAATAGACAACAGAAGGGCGAGGGTTGCTGGCAAGATACCGGCGGGAAATGTATACGTGAATGGTGTAGTGATGGGAGATACTGATAGCATCGTCCTTCGCGACCGCAAGGTGTTATCCAGAGACGGTATCGTGGTGGTGATAGTCGCAATCGATAAAGATAAGGGCAAAGTAGTGGGCAAGCCTGACATAGTCTCCCGTGGCTTTATAGACGCAAAAGACGGAGAGGCTATACTCGAACAGGGACGAGAACTTGTAAAAGCTACTTTAGATCGTATCAGTGGTCACCCTTTGCAATGGAGCTTCATCAACACCAAGGTCAAAGATACACTGACAAAGTTTTTCTATGAGCAAACCCGCCGCCGCCCTATGATCCTCACAACAACAGTGGAAATATAGCTAGAACATGCCGAAGGCTAAAACAAAGAGCACAGGCGGACGAAAAAGCAGGACTGCAAAGAAAGAGGTCTACGCCCCACTCCTTCGCATACTGGCTTTAGCTCTGGCTGTAGCACTCGTCATCTACTTCTGGTCAGATATCAAAGACTGGGCTGTTGCTATCTGGCGAGCTATGGTTACCGCGTCCATAGCTCTTTGGGAATACACATGGGGGCTGTTCGGCATCGGCTTGTTCATAGTCATCGTGGCTACCGCGGCTATCCTGGCAGTAGTTGTGTCGGGCAAGTTCCTCCTGTTTACAAAATACTGGAGATGGTGGCTTGGCGGAATTCCGCTGGCAGTAGCTATCTGGGGTATAGCTTCCTTCTTCACCCCCGGCAATGGCATTGTTAGCAGCGTAACCCTAGGTGGGAAGATTGGGAAAGGTATAATCGGCAGCTCAGGCGCTGCAGCAGCTTTACGTATATCAGGACTGCTTCTCTTGAGCGTTCTCTTCTTGGCACCGAGATGGATCTGGCACGCAATTGTAACCACCTCCAGAATTATAGGTAAATTCTCTTACCTTATATGGTCAGCGCTGTACAAATTTGTCAAACTACACACTCAGACTAGACAACTACAAAGAAAAGCTGAAATCAGCAGACCGGTCGAGGAGCCAGAAACTATCGAAGTGCAAGGTCCAAAAGTGGCGCCACAACCACCTCCTGAGACATGGGAACCCGGTAAGTACCGACCAACCCTGACCCCGAGCGGCTGGCAATTACCACCAATTAGCATACTTGACAGGCCGACCGAAGTAGAACTAAGTCAGAGTGAGATTGAAAAACGGGCACAGTTGATTGACGAAGCGCTAGCAAGCTACGGTGTCGAGGCCAAAGTGGTACAAATAAACGTCGGCCCCACAGTCACTCAATTCGGGGTAGAACCAGGATGGGATCGCAAATATAAGGAAGTTAAAGAGCGAGATAAGGACGGAAATATTAAGGTTCGTCTGGAGGAAATATCAAAGACTAGAGTAAAAGTGGATCGCATTGCCTCTCTGGCGAGCGACCTGGCATTAGCTTTAGCTGCACCCAGCATTAGAATTGAAGCCCCTGTTCCAGGTAAATCTATCGTAGGGATCGAAGTTCCCAATACCACTTTCGGACTGGTAAACTTGAGGAGCGTCATCGAAAGCACTCCCTTCCAGAAGACATACGCCAAGTCAAAACTGGCTCTAGCTCTCGGTAAAGGTCCGGGGGGCGAGGCGATAGCTGCGGACCTTACCAAGATGCCTCACCTGCTCATAGCAGGAGCAACCGGCAGCGGGAAAACAGCATGTCTGAACTCCATCATTTGCTGTTTACTCATGCACAATACCCCGGAAGATGTCCAATTTATCCTGATTGACCCCAAACGGGTAGAACTGGTTAATTTTAACAGCATACCACACCTCATAGCACCGGTGGTTGTCGATACAGACAAAGCTATCATAGCACTGCGCTGGTTGAACCAAGAGATGGACAACCGTTACCAAAAATTCGCCCAGGCAGGAGCGCGGAATATTGAAAGCTACAACAGGAACCGGCAGCCGGATGACACAATGCCGTACATAGTGCTCGTTATCGATGAGTTGGCTGACCTCATGATGGCAGCTTTTGACGAGGTGGAGCGCACACTTTGCCGCTTAGCCCAGCTAGCCAGAGCAACTGGAATCCACCTAATCGTTGCAACACAGCGCCCGTCTGTGGACGTCATAACGGGCCTTATCAAAGCCAACTTCCCAACTCGCATCAGTTTTGCCCTTACTTCCCAGGTAGATTCTCGTACTATACTAGACACCGCAGGGGCAGAGAAACTGCTCGGCAGGGGGGACATGCTATATATGCCCACCGATGCTAATAAACCAAAGCGCTTGCAAGGTACATTCGTGTCAGACCCAGAAATTGAGAGACTGGTACATTTCTGGAGTAACCAACGGAGACCTATGACTGCAGCTATCAGATTCGAAGAAATGAAGGAACTCGCCTCAAAACAGGGAGATGAAGAGGACTCACTTCTTGAGGCCGCTAGACAGTTAGCCTCGGAGCACAAAAATATCTCAACGTCTTTCTTGCAGCGCCGTCTGCGTATCGGCTATCCTCGAGCTGCCAGGCTTATGGAAAAACTGCAAGAGGAAGGCTACCAAAGAAGCGCTGACACCGAGTTACACGGCAGGTCCAGAAGAGAAAGCTAGTGAACCAACCAAAGCTATAGTTTTGACAAGTCCCTAAACTTGCCTCATGCAAACACAATTCTGATCTCTATTCCGTAAATATTGTCCTGCCGGGAGGTAGACACTACCTCACAAATAAAATGCTATTTTAGCTTAACCAAAGGAGAGAACAGCCCTTCATCCTTCCTGAGTTCTATTATGCGATCGCGGAGCAACGCTGCTTTTTCAAATTCCATATTCTTGGCTGCCCTGCGCATTTGAGTTTCCAGCTCTCTAATCAATTTGATGAGCTCTTCCTTTGATACAGGAGTAACAGTATACGGTACTTTAGTCTCTGCCACCACTTTGACTCGCTCAGTAATATCTCGTATCGCCTTTCTAATACCCTGCGGTGTGATCCCATGCTCTTCGTTGTAAGCCTGCTGGATCCTTCGTCGCCGATTAGTTTCCTCAATTGCTTCCCTCATAGCTGTAGTCATTGTATCTGCATACATAGTTACATGCCCGTCAACGTGTCGTGCTGCCCGTCCCATTGTCTGAATAAGGGCTTCCTTCGAACGCAAGTATCCCTCCTTGTCAGCATCTAATATCGCTACAAGACTGACTTCAGGAAGATCCAATCCTTCGCGGAGCAAATTGATGCCCACCACCACATCATATACACCAAGCCTAAGATCCCTAAGGATTTCCACTCTTTCCAAGGTGTCGATTTCCGAATGCAGATAATGGGTCTTTATACCCATTTCTCTAAGATAGTCAGCCAGTTCTTCCGCTGTTCTCTTCGTCAGCGTAGTCACTAAACAGCGCTCACCCCTATTAACCCGGATCCGGATCTGTTGAATAAGATCGTCTACCTGCCCTTTTGTCGGCTTGACCTCAATAGTCGGCTCGAGTAGCCCGGTAGGACGTATCAGTTGCTCCACAATTTGCTCGCTGTGCCGATATTCGTACTCGCTAGGAGTTGCCGAAACATAGATTACCTGGTTGATACGGTCTTCAAATTCGTCAAAACTCAAGGGGCGATTGTCCAATGCTGAAGGTAAACGAAAACCATAATCTACCAGCGTCTGTTTGCGCGAGATGTCGCCATTGTACATACCCCGTATCTGTGGCAAGGTCATATGCGACTCGTCAATAAACACTAGAAAGTCATCCGGGAAGTAGTCAAGCAAAGTCCATGGTGGACTTCCAGGTGGTCGCCTTTGCAGATGCCTCGAATAATTTTCCACAGCATGACAGTAGCCCATTTCTAGCAACATCTCGATATCATAATTTGTCCGGGCCTCCAGACGAGCTGCCTCGACAAGCTTACCCTGAGCCCTTAGCTCCTGCAGTCTATCCGCCAGCTCTTGTCTGATGTCCTCTACAGCTGCCAACAATTTGTCCCGCGATGTCACAAAATGTTTGGCTGGGTAAATGTCCACTGAATCTCGATAGGCTAATACCTCACCGGTAAGCGGGTCAACCTCGACTATGCGCTCAACTTCATCACCCCAGAATTCAATGCGGACTGCGATTTCTTCATACGATGGCTGTATCTCTAGAGTATCACCTCTGAGTCTGAATTTACCTCGCGTGAAATCAAAGTCATTCCTTTCATATTGCATGTCCACCAGACGACGAAGCAGCCTGTTTCGTCCATGTTTCTCTCCCTTTCTGACCGTAAGCACAAAACTCCGATACTCCTCAGGCTCTCCTAGGCTATATATGCAAGATACTGAAGCAACTATTATAACATCACGCCTTTCGAAAAGCGCACGAGTAGCCGCATGGCGAAGTTTATCAATCTCCTCATTTATGTCTATTTCTTTTTCAATATAAGTGTCAGTAGACGGAATGTAAGCTTCCGGCTGATAGTAATCGTAGTAGCTGACAAAATATTCTACGGCGTTCTGGGGGAAAAACTCTTTAAATTCAGAGGCTAGCTGAGCAGCTAAGGTCTTGTTGTGGCAAATAACCAGGGTAGGCCTTTGCACCCTCTCAATAACATTAGCCATGGTGAAAGTTTTCCCGCTGCCAGTGACACCAAGCAAGGTCTGCTTCTTAAAACCTTGTTTTAATCCGGCGACCAGTTTTTCGACCGCCTGAGGTTGATCACCTGTCATCTTAAAATCAGAAACTATCTTAAACTCTGACATTGAGCCCCTTTCCCAGCAACGAAGAACTATTACGGTAAAACTCGCCTAGCCACACAATTAGACAGATGCTAACTGTCTCAAAGCGAGCTTTATCTTTTCTTCTAGACTAAGGTCTGGAGAACCCGCAATACTGGATACAGCGTAAGTTGCCTCTCTCAAAGAGTATCCTAGGTTTACCAGAGCTGCCACCACATCGGCATCGTCTTGCAGCAAAGCTGGCGACAATGTTTCACCCCAGCTTCGCTCCAGTCTTCCTTTTAACTCAAGCACAATCCGCTCCGCAGTCTTTTTGCCTAAACCAGGTGCCTGACACAACAAATTCACGTTGCCACCTACAATAGCTGAAACTAGTTGTTCTGGGTTGAAAACTGAAAGCAACGCCAGCGCCGTTTTCGGCCCAACCCCTGAAACAGAAATAAGATCTTTAAACAACTCCAGCCCCTCGACTGAGGTAAACCCATAGAGGGCTAAACCGTCCTCCTTTACGAAAAGACATGTATGTAAGAAGACCGAACATCCGACTTCGCCGAGCTGAGCGAGTACAGAAGTGGGTACATAGACCTGGACACTAAAGAAACCAGCCTTTACCACAACGAAGCCCGTCCCACGCCTCTGTAAAATCCCTTCGAGGCCAATAATCACAGATCTTCCTCCGTCTCTTCGCTTAATATCCTTGAAAACCGACGCCTGTGGAGATGGCAAAGAGCTATAGCCAGCGCATCAGCGGCATCGCTGGGGCGGGGCAATTCAGCCAAGCCCAGCAGAAGCTTGACCATCTCTTGCACCTGCTCCTTACCGCTACCTCCATAGGCAGTCACCTGTTGCTTTACCTGAGCAGGCAAATAGCGATAAACAGGCAGGCTATGATTTGCAGCAGCAAGCATTGCTACAGTCTGCGCTCTCCCCACTGCCAATGCCGTGCGCGCATTGATTGCAACAAAAGGTTCCTCTATAGCCACCTCATCAGGATGATAGCGAGTAACAATCGCGCTTACTTCGGTGTACAGTCGTGCCAAGCGTGATTCCACTGGACTCCTAGGCGGAACACTTAGTACCCCACAGGCAACCATAGTCACCACCCCGCCAACTTCATCAACAACACCATAACCCAGCCGGACAGTACCTGGGTCGATTCCGAGAACACGCATAGCTAAACTTGAACCCGCAGCTTCTCCAGGACAGCCTCCGAATAGTCGAGATTGGCATACACCTTCTGAACATCATCCAGCTCTTCAAGCTGATCGAGAAATTTCAGGGTTTGAATAGACTCTTTCTCGTCCAATACCACAGTACTCTTGGGCACCTTAACAATCTCAGCCGAAGCGACTTTAGCAATTTTCTCCACCGCCTTGCGGACAGTTTCCAAATCTTGTGGCAAGGCACAAATCTCTATATAACCCTTTTCCTCCTTGACATCTTCTGCTCCAGCATCTATTGCTGCCAATGCTACCTCTTCGATATTTACCCCTTCAGTTATAACCGTTATCACCCCTTTGGACTCAAACAACCAGGAGACACAACCACTTTCTCCCAAACTGCCGCCATGGCGATTGAACAGACTGCGCACTTCTTGCAAAGTACGATTACGATTGTCAGTTAACGCCTCGACTAGAACAGCTACACCATTGGGACCATACCCCTCGATAGTCAATTCAGATAAATTGGATACCCCGGTCTCACCGCTACCTCGCCTGATAGCCCTTTCGATATTCTCCAAAGGCATGTTATGATCGCGAGCTCGCTGTATTGCCAATCGCAAACGAAAATTTGCCTCTGGATTTGCTCCACCTTCTCGCACAGCTACCATAATCTCGCGGCTGAGTTTTGTAAACAGTTGTCCCCGACGCGCATCAGCTACACCTTTCTGTCGTTTGATCTGTGCCCACTTAGAATGTCCAGACATATAACCCTCCGCTTGAGGTTAATTTTACCATCGTATTCCACAAGGGTAAAGCATATGACTTTCAAACCCATGGTTGTGCCACATAATTCTTATTCCCGCCAGCTCATTACCAAAGCGAATCCGCGGAGGCCTGTTGACTATGCTATACTACTCTAGAAATCGGCTTATTACACCAGTAGGGCAAACAAGTCAAAAGTGCAGATAGAAAAGGCACCCCGACCTACAGACTATATTAAGATAACCATCTTTGGAGCTGGTCTAACAGTTCTATGGACAAGTCTTCACACAATAGTAATCCCGGTTCGGCTACTAGACATCGCTCCGGAAACGCTAAAAAACACCTACCTTGGACTGCTAACTTTCGTGGGTTTGGTACTCGCTATGCTAGTACAGCCTATAGCCGGGGCATTCAGTGATCGAATCACCTTGCCCACAGGTAGAAGGCTCCCCTTCATATTTTTGGGAACATTAATATTGCTCATATTGCTTCCGGCCATAAGTGTATCAGACACTTTTTACTACCTCTTTCTAAGTTACTGCTGTTTGCAAATAGCGAGTAACATCGCCCAGGGCCCATTTCAGGCTCTAATACCAGACATGGTACCACAAAGATACAGAGGCACAGCATCAGGAGTCAAAAGTTTGCTCGAGATATTGCTGGCAGTATTATCAATCCGCCTAATTGCCTATTTTATGGATGCATATGCCAGTCAGAAAAACAGTCTATGGTTATGGATCTCTGTAACGAGCCTAGGGATTATCCTGCTTGCCACAATGGTTGTCACAATTGTTACTGTAAAAGAGCAAAGTATAGGGACTACAGAACAAACACCTTCTCGAACGAAAATTGTCGCAGGTGCATATAAAATCGATACGAAAAGAGACCGTAATTTTGTCTGGTTCTTGGTGTCACGTTTGTTCATTTTTATGGCGCTAGGAACATTGCAGACCTTCGCCTTCTATTTCATTAAAGACGTTATCCATCCCCCAAACCCAGCAAGCGTTACTGCAGACCTTGTGATGACAGTAGGAGGCCTCCTGCTCATTTCCGTATATCCTGCCGGGTATCTTTCGGATAAACTCGGGCGTCAACCACTCATTATTTTTTCTGGCATTACTGGCATCTTGAGCATTTTGACGATATATTTCTCGCCCACATACACTGGAGTGCTGGTGTGCGCAGGGTTACTGGGGATTTCTACAGGCACCTTCTTAAGTACTAATTGGGCACTGGCGACAGATCTGGCAATCCGCGGCGAGGAAGCCCGCTACCTCGGCTTGACTAATATCGCCACCGCCGGTGCTGGAGCCTTATCCAGGCTGAACGGACCCTTGATAGACTTCTTCAACAACAAACAGGCCAATTTAGGGTATACCATAATGCTTATCACATGCGTGGTATACTTCATCGTCGGTCCTACTCTGGTTATGCTCATCAAAAGGACAAACACAAATGCCAGCAACTGAAGACAAAAAACAGCGGTACACTGCCAACAAAAAACGCTTCTGGAAAAGAGAACGCTACTTGCAAATATTGGCGTTAATCCTTGTGATAGCCTTCTCTTTTTTCATCGTTTTCAACAGGGAAAAAATAGCCGCACTGCAAACATACTCTTACCTGGGTGTATTTCTCGTCTCCTTGATAACCTGCAGTAGCATATTGGTGCCAGTGCCAGGCTGGATCCTAATAGCCGCTATGGGCACTGCCCTAAACCCGGCACTGGTGGGGATAATATCTGGAATAGGCGGTACCCTTGGTGAAATGACTGGATACCTTCTGGGGTATGGTGGACGGCTCATCATGGATAATTTCAACACTTACCCGAGGATGGTAGAATGGATGAAAAAATGGGGAGGAATTACCATTTTCGTGCTGGCGCTCATCCCCAACCCTGCATTTGATCTGGCCGGGGCAACAGCTGGCTCACTTCGTTTTCCTGTGTGGAAGTTTCTCCTCTATGGTGCCCTCGGTCGGATACCGAAACATATAATGTTCGCGTACACTGGCTATTGGGGTATGAGACTGCTATCCCCCTGATTTTTGCCACCAATTAGGAGCAGAGCAAGTCAGCAAAAACAAAAGGAGGTGATATGCTTAAAGAACTTGTGCTAAAAAATCGAAGCTACCGCAGATTTTACCAAGAATCCACCGTCGATCGCGAGATCCTCGTGGAGCTGGTTAACCTAGCCCGATTGTCTGCGTCGGCACTCAACCTGCAGCCACTGAAGTACATACTCTCTTGTGATCCCTCAAAAAACGCAGTAATATTCAAACACCTCGCCTGGGCTAGCTACCTGAAAGACTGGTCGGGACCAGACGAAGGGGAGAGACCAACGGCTTATATAATCATACTCGGTGACACTGCGATCACAAAATCGTTCGGATGCGATCATGGTATCGCTGCTCAGAGTATACTGCTCGGAGCTACGGAAAGGGGCTTGGGAGGTTGCATTATTGCAAATATTAGACGACCTGAATTGAGCAAAGCCCTGCAGATAGAGCCACGCTACGAAATATTGCTGGTTATAGCTCTAGGAAAACCCAAGGAAAAGGTGGTTATCGAACCTGTAGGTCCAGACGGCGATATCAGATATTGGCGCGATAGCGAGGGCGTGCACCACGTACCTAAAAGATCATTAGAGGAAATCATAATCGGCTGAATTGAGATATCAGCCCGCTTACAGCACAACAAAACAGAGAACAGCCTTACTATCACTGAGCCGCAGAGGACTCGAACCTCTAACCGGGTGATTAAGAGTCACCTGCTCTACCTGTTGAGCTAGCGGCCCAAAGCAAAGGTTATGTTAGCATTCACGCCTCGCGTAAGTCAAGCTGAAAAGAGAGACGCCATAGGTAAGTTAAAATAAGCTTCGGCCGAGATTGCCCGTTTAGTCGTATTATGCTATACTGTTGGGCAATATGAAACTCGAAACGGTCTTGCATTACTAGGAGGTCAAAATTTGATAGAAGCTATTTCAGTGAAACAACTACTTGAAGCTGGAGCACATTTTGGCCACCTTACTGCCCACTGGCACCCGAAAATGAAAAGCTACATTTTTACTAAACGTAATGGTATCCATATCATAGACTTGGAGCAAACTGTCTCTCTTCTGGAAAAAGCCTGCAACTTCGTCAAGAACCTGGTGGGCAACGGCCAAGCTGTCCTTTTCGTTGGCACCAAAAAACAAGCTCAAGAGATTATCGAGCAAGAAGCTAAAAGATGCGGTATGTTCTATGTTAACCAGAGATGGCTCGGTGGTATGCTGACCAACTTTGCTACTATCCAAGCAAGAATAGACTACTTGGTTCGTATCGAAGATAAGAAAAGTAAAGGAGAACTAGACTACCTTCCTAAGAAGGAACGAATGAAAATAGATAAGGAGATAGCACGACTTAACAGGCTTTTCGGTGGCTTTAAAGAGATGACACAGCCCCCTGGAGCCCTGTTTATTGTGGATCCAACGAAAGAAAAAATAGCTTTGTCCGAAGCGAATAGGGTTGGCATTCCTGTGGTAGCTATAGTCGATACAAACTGTGACCCTACAAATGTGGACTATCCCATCCCCGCCAACGATGACGCCATCAAAGCCATCAAGCTGATATGCAGCAAAATAGCCGATGCTGCCCTGGAAGGGAAGCTGATAAGGGAAACTGGCGAACCACCATCCCCTGCCAAATCAAGCATTGCTGAAACAGAAGACGACAAGCTGCTGCAATCTCACGTGTTTACTCCAGAGGAGTAGTTGGACATATTTCTTAAAATAGAAGGAGGCATCCGTTGCAGCTTTCAACAGACATTATCAAGAGGCTCCGAGACCAAACCGGTGCTGGCATTATGGACTGTAAAAAAGCCCTCATGAAAGCAGGCGGTAACGTTGATAAAGCGATGGAGATCCTAGAACAACAGGGACTTGCCTTAGCCCACAAAAAAGCACACCGTACCGCAGAGCAAGGTATTGTGGAGGCATATGTACACATGGGAGGGCGAATCGGGGTACTTGTCGAAGTTAACTGTGAGACCGACTTCGTCGCCCGCACTGACGAATTTAGAGAACTCGCCCATAATATTGCCTTACAAATAGCAGCTATGTCGCCACAGTTTGTTTCCCCGGACGAGCTTCCCAAGGAAATCGATGGGGAACCTGAGACACTATGCCTCCTTTCGCAGCCATACATAAAGGACCCAAACAAAACGGTCAAAAACATAATAGACGAAACCATAGCCAAGGTGGGCGAAAATATCAAGGTTCGACGGTTTGCCAGATTTGAGGTAGGGTGTTAAGTTGGACAGTACCAAACCTAAATATAAGCGTGTACTATTAAAACTGAGCGGCGAAGCCCTCATGGGAAAGAGAAACTTTGGCGTTGATCGCTCTGTGCTAGCCAATGTAGCCAATCAAATAAAACACATCACTAAGGCGGGTGTGGAGGTGGCGATAGTTGTGGGCGGTGGTAACTTTTGGAGAGGAACCGGGAGTGAAGCTCAAGGCATGGACCGTGCAACAGCAGACTACGCTGGCATGCTAGCCACCGTTATTAATGCGCTGGCTTTACAAGATGCTTTAGAAAACGCGGGAATAGTAACTAGGACACAGTCAGCTATTACTATGCAGGCAGTCGCTGAACCCTATATACGGCGTCGGGCTATACGCCATTTGGAAAAGGGCCGTGTGGTGATTTTTGCAGGAGGCACCGGCAACCCTTACATGACCACTGACACCGCAGCAGCATTGCGAGCGATCGAAATCGGTGCTGAAGTCCTCCTCGTCGCCAAAAATAAAGTCGACGGTGTGTACGATGCAGATCCTCTAAAAAATCCGAAAGCAAAAAAGTTTGAGCGTCTTACCCATAGAGACGCCTTGGATATGCACCTTCAAGTCATGGACAGTACTGCTTTTTCATTGTGCCTGGACAATAAGTTGCCCATAATAATTTTTGACCTACAGGGAGAACGGAGTATAGAGCGCGCCGTTTTTGGCGAACGTGTGGGCACCTCTGTAGAAGCGTGAGGCATGATAGACAAGATAATCAGCGAAATAACCGGCAAAATGCAAAAGACTGTTGACATCCTGAACCGTGACCTAGCAACGATTCGCACAGGAAAGGCTACACCCGCATTAGTAGAGCACCTCAAAGTAGACTACCACGGTATTTCCATTCCCCTAAATCAACTCGCTTCCATCTCTGTCCCTGAAGCTAAAACAATTCTAATACAACCTTGGGACCGAAGTTCCATCCGCAACATTGAAAAGGCAATCCTCACTTCAGACCTCGGGTTTAATCCAATCAACGATGGTAACGTAATAAGAATAATGGTTCCGCCACTCACAGAAGAGCGACGTAAAGAACTGACCAAATTAGTCCGCAAAAGGCTGGAGGAGGCACGTGTGGCTCTGCGCAATGTAAGACGGGAAGCGATCGAACGCATTAGGGAAGCGGAAAGAAATAAAGAAATCTCACAGGACCAACACGCACGAGCTTCTGAGCAGATCCAGAAATTGACCGAGAGCTTCATAGAGAAGGTTAACAGTGTGGGGCAAGCAAAAGAGGCAGAGATCCTAGAAATCTAGCAAGTTTAGCTCATTCCCCAAGTACATGCTTCCCCATTAAGTTACGTAAGACATCAATGCTCAAACTAAGAATCCTTACTGCAGTCATCGGTCTGCCTTTTCTCATAGCAGTAGTCTGGTTCGGCACTCCGTGGTTCACCATAATTGTAGCTGCCATGGCGGCCATAGGTAGCTTCGAATTTTACAGGATGGGTGATAATCTAGGCTTGCAGCCCCTGTGGATTTTCGGGGTAGCTTGGACAATAGTGCTTGTTGCTAGTCAACACTGCGAACACAGTGCAACAATGCCACTGCTGGTAACTTTGGGTGTGGTCATCTCTGCAATCTGGATGTTGTTCCGCCGTAGCAGAGAAAAGGCTCTTGTAGGATGGGCATTCACAATCGCTGGCATACTATACATTGGCTGGATGATGAGCTGGTGGGTAGGGTTGAGGAACCTTGAGCTCGGCAAAGAATGGGTTTTTTTCGGGCTCTTCACCACATTCGCTAATGACACCAGTGCATTCTTCTGCGGTAGAACTTGGGGAACGAAACCTCTGGCACCTTCTATCAGTCCTGCGAAAACCTGGCAAGGAGCTATCGCCGGTGGTATCGCCACAATTGTCGCAGCAGTCATCCTTAAAGCGGTTTTCCATCTTCCCTCCCCTTATCTGCAGATAGCTTTACTCGGCTGTCTCATAAGTATTTTTGCTCAGCTCGGCGATTTGCTGGAATCGCTGTTCAAACGAAACGCTGGGGTCAAAGATTCCGGAAAACTGTTACCGGGCCACGGAGGCATACTTGACCGAATTGACAGCCTTATTTTCACGGGGTTTGTAGTATACTACTGGGTACTGTTCACCGGTACATAGACCTATGCATAAAGCCGTTAAAAGAATAGTTGTCCTGGGTTCAACCGGGTCCATCGGACAACAAACTTTGGAGGTGGTGAAAAGCTTCCCGGAAAAATACGCTGTGGTGGGATTGGCTGGTGGTAAAAACACTGCTTTGCTAATTAAACAGATAACACAGTTCCGCCCCTTAATGGCATATTGTGCTCTCAGTTATGACCTACCTAATACCACTTTTGCCACTATGGAAGAAATGGCTAGCCATCATGAAGTCGATCTCGTAGTGGTAGCCACCTCTGGCAAGGAAGGCCTGACACCGCTACTAGCAGCTATCAGAGCAGGGAAAAATATAGCTCTAGCCAACAAAGAGGTGCTAGTCATGGCTGGAGAAATCTTGGTCAGAGAAGCCCAAAAACACAAGGCTAAAATTATACCTATAGATAGCGAACATAGCGCTATATGGCAATGTCTTCGAGGCGAAACAGACTGCGTATCACGTGTCACCTTGACAGCATCTGGAGGGCCCTTCTATCATCTCACTAAAGAGCAGCTGGCAAAGGTTACCGTTGAGGACGCCCTTAGACACCCCACGTGGAAAATGGGCAAAAAAATTACCGTTGATTCCGCAACGCTAATGAATAAGGGTTTAGAAGTTATAGAAGCCCACTGGCTTTTTTCCCTGCCTTTTGATAGAATCGACATCGTATTTCATCCACAGAGTATCGTACACTCCTTGGTGGAATTCATCGACGGTTCGATTAAGGCACAACTCAGTCTGCCGGATATGAGATTGCCCATCCAGTATGCACTGTCTTACCCACAACGGCTGGAAAATCCGCAATTACCACGTCTTGACATAGCCAAAGTGCGGTCGCTTAACTTCGAGCAGATCGATTACTCTCGGTTTCCTTGCCTCCAGTTAGCACTGGAGGCAGGTAAAAGAGGTGGAACATATCCTGCAGTTCTCTGCGCAGCTGACGAAATTGCAGTTAATCTGTTCCTAAACAGGAAAATTGCCTTCCTGACAATAAGCGAAATAATAGAAAAGACGATCAGTTTGCATCATCCGATAACCAAACCGACACTCGAGGATATTCTGGCTACCGACGAATGGGCGAGAAAAACCGCATCTAATTTTGTACGGGTTTAGCTTATGTTAACCACAATCCTGCTTACAATCACTAGTTTTCTAGGCATGTTAATATTGCTAATCTTCGCACATGAATTTGGTCATTTTATTACTGCCAAACTGACTAAGGTTAAGGTAGAAGAATTTGGCATCGGTTTCCCCCCACGGCTCTTCAGCTTCAGAAAGGGCGAAACCATATATTCTTTGAATGCCATACCACTGGGTGGCTTCACCAAAATGGCAGGTGAAGAGAATGCTGCGGTACCTGATGGCCTAGCAAGCAAAAGCATCCCTGTCAGGGTCTTGGTGCTCACAGCCGGCTCACTGATGAACATTGCCCTTCCGGTGCTGCTAATTTCAGCCAGTTTGATGATACCCCACAATGTAGTTATAGAAGAGGTATATGTACAAGAGGTGGCACCTAACTCCCCAGCTCAAGCAGCTGGCATCGAACCAGGGGACAGGATCGTAAGTATAAACGGGCGTCCGGTAAATAACCGCGGCGACGTGGTCTACGCTGTTCAACTCCACCTTGGCTCAGAAGTTGCAATGCTAATCGAGAAAGTCGATGGCAGCCAACAGAAGGCTTTAGTAGTACCGCGATGGCGACCGCCGGAAGGACAAGGTGCTACAGGCATTTTACTTACCGCAAAAAACACCTCCACCACGCGCCAGGCATATCCATTCTGGAAGGCGGTTCCAGACGGCTTTGTTCATTGCTGGGAGGTACTGGTGTTATTCAAGAACGAAATAATAGGTTGGTTCGTTCGAGGTACAACCCCTCAACTGACAGGTCCTATAGGTATTGCTGGGCTGACGGGCCAGGTGGCCAAAGCCGGGCTAAGCCCGCTATTAGAATTTACTGCGCTGATAAGCATAAACCTAGCAATCATCAATTTATTCCCGTTTCCCGGCTTGGATGGGGGTAGGCTCATTTTCGTGTTCCTAGAATGGGTACGGCGCGGGAAAAAAATTTCACCTAAAAGGGAAGGTCTCATTCACTTAATAGGCCTCGCGGTATTATTAGCCTTGATTGTCATTGTTAGCTACTATGACATCACCAGTATTATCAAGAACAATTCTGTGCCATGATCCCACGTAGACCTTCGAAGATAATCCACATTGGCGATGTAACTATAGGCGGCGATTCGCCTATAGTAGTTCAATCCATGACAAAGACCGACACCAGAAACATAACTGCCACCATTACCCAGATCAACCAGCTTGTAGAGCATGGCTGCGAAATAGTCCGCATAGCCGTTCCTGACATAGAGGCATCCGACGCATTATCACAAATCAAGCGCAGGTCCCCTATACCCATAATTGCCGACATCCACTTTGATTATCGCCTTGCTATCGCGGCGCTCAAGGCTGGAGCCGATGGGCTTCGTCTAAATCCTGGAAACATACGAGACCCCGAACAAATCGCAAAAGTAGTACGCGAGGCGAAAAAAAGGCAGGTGCCTATCCGCATCGGTGTCAATGCAGGAAGTCTGCCTCCTGCTGCAAAACCGCATTCATCCATAGCTCAAAGGATGATCGATGCAGCATTGGAACAAATACGATTGCTCGAAGACCTCGGTTTTGATCTCATCAAAGTTTCCCTTAAAGCATTCGATGTACCGACAACCATCGAGGCTTACAAAAAGATCGCCAACCTAATACCATACCCGCTTCATATCGGCATAACCGAAGCTGGACTGCCTGGTGCCGGAACTGTTCGCAACGCTATCGGTATCGGGATACTCCTTTACGAAGGCATAGGAGATACTATACGCGTCTCTCTGAGTGCCGATCCTTGTGAGGAAGTAGATACCGCCTACGAAATATTGAAGAGCCTCAACATCCGAAAACGTGGCCCCACTCTCGTCAGCTGCCCCTCCTGCGGACGGGCTGAAGTTGATATAACAAGCCTAGCCAAAGCCGTTGACGAAATGCTAAAACAAATTCCCCATGCAACCCTGAAGGTTGCTGTTATGGGATGTATAGTCAATGGTCCGGGAGAAGCTAAAGATGCTGATGTTGGGATCGCCTGTGGTAAAGGCAAAGCTGCTATCTTTACCAGAGGGAAAGTGGTGAAGACCGTAGGCGAAACTGACTTTCTCAGTGCACTAACTGCTGAGGTAAGAAATTTCTCCAGCCATCGAGCAAAAGGATAACAGGAGAAAATCCAAAGTGAGATTCTCAAGACTTTTTGCCAAAACGTTCAAAGAAATACCCTCCGAGGCAGACACTATAAGCCACCAGCTGCTTTTGAGATCCGGGATGATTCACCAAATTTCGAGCGGTATCTATTCCTTTTTGCCACTGGGCTGGCGTGTTCTCCGCAAAATAGAAGCAATAATCCGTGAAGAAATGGACAAGGTAGGGGGACAAGAATTGATGCTGTCCATGCTACAGCCCTCCGAATTGTGGCAAGAATCAGGAAGACTTTCTTCCTTTGGTAAGACACTCTTCATTGTTATCGACCGCAAGGAGCACCCACTAGTCCTAGGACCAACCCACGAGGAGATCATCACAATGCTCGTCCGCCGCTATGTGAGAAGCTACAAGGACCTACCTTTATTGCTCTACCAAATACAAAACAAGTTCCGTGATGAACCGCGCCCCAGAGGTGGCTTACTGCGCGTGAGAGAATTCATCATGAAAGACCTTTACAGCTTCGACGCCAGCGAAGAAAGCCTAGACGAGACCTACAAGAAGATGATTCAGGCATACAGGAATATTTATTCACGCTGTGGCTTACCCGCTTTGTTGGTGGAAGCTGACAGCGGCGCAATAGGTGGCAAAGAGTCTCACGAATTCATGCTTATTACGGAAAGCGGTGAGGATGAGATTATCCATTGCCCATCGTGCGGTTACGCCGCCAACAAAGAGAAAGCCCTGAGCGTCAAACCGGCGCTGGACAGAACATTGCCTTTGCCCATGGAAGAGATTTCGACACCTAGCGTGACGACAATTGAAGAGGTCGCTCAGTTTGTGGGGATACCTACCAGCCAGACGCTCAAAGCGGTATTCTACATGGTTGACGGAGAACTCGTTTTTGTCGTTGTACGTGGCGATTTCGAAGTGAACGAGACCAAACTCAAAAACCTGTTGAAATGTTCGGATATGCGCTTAGCTACAGAAGACGAAGTTATCAGGGCAGGCTTGGTTGCCGGAGCAGCTTCACCTGTAGGCATAAGAGGAATAAAAATTATAGCCGACGATTCAATTACGCTGGGTTCCAATTTTATCGCCGGTGGGAACAAGCCTGACACTCATCTGAAGAATGTGAATTATCCGCGAGATTTCACGGCTGATATCATTAGCGATATCGTTTCAGCCAGACCAGGAGATAGATGCCCCAGATGCAATGAAAAGCTCCTCTCCAGTCACGGGATCGAAATAGGACATGTTTTCAAGCTGGGCACCTTTCTCAGTGAGAAACTCGGAGCTTACTTCGTTGACAAAAATGGCACTACCCGCCCTTTAATAATGGGCTGCTACGGGATCGGGTTGGGTAGGCTACTTGCAGCCATAGTCGAGCTAAACCATGATGACAAAGGGATCATATGGCCCTTAACCATCGCACCCTTCCATGTCTATCTGTGTCCTGTAAATATGGAGGACAGGACCATCATTGAGGCCGCAGAGAAGCTTTACCAAGAGTTTTTGAACGAAAACATAGAAGTACTTCTTGACGATAGAACCGAATCCGCAGGAGTAAAATTCAACGATGCCGACCTGCTCGGGATCCCCCTACGTATGACACTAAGCCGTCGCACTTTACAGAGCCAAAGCGTTGAGATCAAATGGCGTAGAGGAGAACAGACTCAGCTGATCCCTTTGGAAAATCTGCCGCACCGGATAAGAACCTTGCTGGAAAATCACAAGAAGCGAGAAGGAGTAGACTTCTAGCATATTATCAGCCGAAATTGTAGATGCGTCTCGCCGTCCGTGAAACACAAGCAATCAATTGTTTCAGATGAGACCACTGGACCCAAAACGCAAATTGATTTTTGCCAGCTTCTCATGTAAACTAATTTTTTGTTCTCGCAGCAGAAACCTACAAAGAAGCCTAGTCCAACAAGTACACGGAGCTTAGCATTGCTGCACAAAAAGCAGTCAACACCACAATCTTTGGCTTCAGCAGTTATACAAGCAATATGGGTCATCCTGTTTTCTTTGCTGATCCAACTGATATTTCCGAGACAATTAGGAGCTCAGGACACAATCATGCTTTTCCCAGCCTCAGGTGCTGTCGGCACCCATGTAACACTGAGCGGTAAAGGGCTCAGCCTCCGCTTTGTCTCTATTTACTGGGATGACCAGATACTAGATCCAAAAGTGCCAATCAAGAATAACGGGGAACTCGATTACAGGTTTAAAGTTCCACCTTCAGCCCGAGGTAAGCACATGGTAGCAATTAGAGAACTGGGTGCTTCCTCAAATACCAACATAGCTTCAGCAGTGTTCACAGTTACCCCACATGTGGAGATCTTCCCTGATAGTGGCAGGGCGCACACGCCCATAACCATCACCGGTTGGGGCTTTGCCCCCTTCGAGAAAGACGTCAAAATATTCTGGAATAGCACAATACTTTTGTCCTCGGTACAGGCAAACCAATCCGGCTCATGGGGTGTGACAGTTGAGGCACCCGACACAGCAAAAGGCGAATATTTTATATCGGTGTCGGGCACCGCTACAACGGCGCATGAAATTGGTACACTGAAATTCATCGTAGTCCCTTTCGCTAAAATCGTACCGTCCTCAGGTCCGGTGGGAACAGAAGTCGAAATCCACGGGTTTGGTTTCCGCACTGGCGAAGACGGCATTACAATCACATACGATAATGAAATAATAAAATGCAACATAGTCGGTGGACCTGACGGGGCTTGGGACACCACCATAACCATACCCCCATCAACCGCTGGCTATCACACAATCGGTGTCTACGGGAGTAGCTTCACCCCGAAGGGTATAGTCCCAGATATCCAATTTAAGGTAATCCCAAAAATTGAACTACAACCTGATTCAGGAGGTAAAGGAGATAAAACCACCATTAAAGGCACTGGTTTTGCCAGCAATGAGAAAGTCAGTATACACTTCGGCTCGATCGCTCTCGATACAGTATATGCTGATGACTTGGGTTGCTTCGAATTTGTTTTTCAGGTTCCGCAGAGACAGAAGGGGGAACATAATATAATAGCCTCGGGTAGCTCAGGTAATGTTGCCAAAGCGAATTTCATCGTAGCAAGGACACCCCCTTTACCCCCCAAGCTCCTTTCTCCGAAAAATGGAGAAAAATTGGAAATTTTTAGCTCGATAGGTAAACTTCTATCGTCCACCAGCACTTTTTTGCTCCATGCCATAACACTTTGGAGGGAATCGCCTAATCAAAATTCGGTAACACCTGGTATCAACCTAAGCTGGACTGACACTGCGGGAGACGAAGATGTCACCTACACCATTCAAATTAGTCGAGGTTGGGAAGGAGACTTTACCACACCAATTTTAGTTAAAGAACATTTGACTGAGACAAGCTACAAATGCAATCTGCCACAAGGCTACTATACCTGGCGAGTAAAAGCCGTTGACGATATAGGTAACGAAAGTCCATGGTCAGAGTCGAGCCAATTCCAGATGGTATTGTTTTCCCCACTGATTTTCGCTGCCCTGATTGCCATCCCGCTATCTGTGGCCGGCACAACAATCTGGGTATGGCTCTCAATAACCAGAGCATAGAGAAACCATTGAAATACAATCTATTGTTTAGAAACTGCATTCTCTTAGAGGTTCCTTTTACCGCTAACTGCCTTTGAAGCCCACAAACAATTGTGGTAGAGTTAACAACAAAGTCCTTAACCGGTGTGAGTCTGTTATGCGGTGGGATAATGATGGAAAGGAGGGTTTAAGCTATGGCCGAGGGTTTTGCGTCTATCGGTGAAAACCTGCGAAAGTTGATAGGAACACGCTCAGAACCAGTTGTTTTCAAGGTAGAAGAAGGGGCGATTCAGCGCTACGCCCAAGCCATAGGAGACCACAATCCCTTGTACAATGACATAGATTACGCTAGAAAGAGCAAGCATGGCAGGTTAATGTGTCCACCTGGTTTCACAGGCTGGCCTGTGAAACACGGGCGGGTCACAGATGGCCTCATAGAACTATTAGTAAAGGCAGGGGCTCCCTCGAGACTGCTGGATGGGGGTGTCGAGTTTGAGTTTTTTGAACCTATAGGCGCTGGAGACACGCTGGTAGCCTCGACAACAATTGCCGACATAACGGAGAGGCAAACGCGTCTGGGGAGGACCTTGTTCACCACCATTGAGGTGAATTATCTCAATCAAAACGGTAGTTTGGCACTTAAAGCAAGGCAGACGTTCATCATGTTCTAGACCCATATTTAAGCTACAAGCCAGGAGGTCAGAAGAAGATGGCAAAACAACTCTACTACGAAGATGTAGATATAGGCACTGAGATTACCCCTCTAGCCAAGATCGCTACCACTAGGATGCTGGTTCAGTGGGCTGGAGCTTCAGGAGACTTCAATCCGCTTCACTACGACGAGGAATTTGCCAAAAATATGGGCGTGGGTGCACCAATTGTTCACGGTGCTCTTAAACGGGCGTGGCTGGGACAACTAATGACTGATTGGATCGGTGAGATGGGCGTATTGAAGAAGTTATCCTGCCAGTATCGTGCCATGGACTATCCGCGCAAGATGAGAACTATGGTAGAACCACAGCCAGGCGAGACATGGTGGTGCAAAGGCAAAGTGGTTAAAAAGTATGAAGAAAACGGCGAATTTCTGGTAGAATGCCAGATCTGGGTAGAAAACGGAAATGGTGAGATAACAACCCCGGGCTCTGCTTTGGTGTCTTTACCTTCAAAGAGTGCACGTAAAAGCTAAGAACTTTTTTCTATTGTACGACCAAAATAGTACAACCTTTTATTACTGCTCTCACGATGGCTTGTTTGTCTCCCCGGGCTCCCGATCGTAAGATTTGACAACAGCGCCTTTCCTAATCTATATTAGTATCCGCTGGACACAGCTATGTATTCGGGGAGAAGACCTCAAAGTCAGAGTGCGACGAACTACAACTTGAAACAGCTAGCCACCGAGTTCCTTCCCACCATTCCACCAGAAAAGAGAGCAAAAGCGCAGCAGGAAATTCACAAATTCATACAATGGTTCGGTGAAACGTGTCCCATAAGCAAAGTGACCACTCCCCAGGTTGAAAACTATGCTCAACAGATCCACTCAACAACCCCGGGGGCAACCGAGAGACTGGAAACAATCAGAGCATTTCTCGGCTATGCCTACAGACAGAAGCTCACAACCGTAAATCTAGCCGCGTCTATAAAAATAAAGAAAATGCCATCGCAGACAATGCCAAGAATTGCCCGTGTCCCCAACCCTAAAACGATGTTAACCCAAGAAGGCTACGAAAAACTACGATTAGAACTCGAAGCTCTAAAAGAAGAGCGGCCACGGATCGCTGAAGAGCTACGGAAGGCAGCGGCTGATAAAGATCTGCGCGAAAACGCCCCTTTTGAAGCCATGAAAGAATATCAAGGACAGGTGGAAACACGCATCAGAGAGCTGGAAGCAATTTTGAAAAACGCTAAAATTGTCGATACTGAAAACAGGACAGACCTAAGGATAAGCCTCGGCGATACCGTTAAACTTAAAGATCTTGGAACCGGCGAAATCGTGACTTATGTTCTCGTGGATAGCAGCGAAGCCAACCCCCGAGAGGGCAAGATATCCACAGCCTCACCAGTAGGACGGGCACTGCTAGACAAGAAAGAAGGTGAGGAAATAGAAGTCAAGGCTCCAGCCGGTACTATAGCTTACCGAGTCGAAGCAATCTTAACTACCGACCGGGGCAGCAAATAAGGATAACCAAAATGTTAAGCTCTGACAACTTAAAAGTTTACAAATCAAGGATATTATATCTACCCGGACAGACAAACTTTGAAAAAAGGCAAAGTCCATGGCAAAATCATGTTTCTGTGATATCTCAGCGGAATAACAAAGATGGTTTGATTCTCGCCGTGCTAAGATACACTTCGAAGGCAACACCAAAACAAAATATGCAAGAAAGTTTCCCCAGCGTCCACAAAAATGGATAAGGAGGTAAGCAATGGATTTCGAACTCACCCAAGAGCAGCAAGCGCGCAGGAAAATGTTCTTCGATGCGTGCAAAGAACTGGAGCCCAAAAAACCAGCGACCATGATAGGCAGTGAGACTGTCTTCACGAAAGACGAATGCTGGGAATTCCACCTTTACTGCGCGAAGGAATTTGCCAAGAAAAACTGGCTAGCGTTAGGCTGGCCTCCTGCATACGGTGGCACCGGGGATGCTATGGACAGGGTCTTCTTTGCCGAGGCAAGAGGTTACTATGGAATTCCAGGCGTGGACGTATTCGGTGTAGGCATGCTCGCCCCCACACTCTTGGCAGCAGCCAGCGAGGAAATTAAAAGAGAATTCCTTCCCCCCATTGCCAAAGCGGAGGTCATGTGGTGCGAACTCTGGAGCGAGCCGAATGCAGGCTCTGACCTCGCTGTGCTAAGCACCACCGCAATCAAAAAAGGCGATGAGTACATAATAAATGGGCAAAAGACCTGGAACACAGGCGCTAACCGGGCTGACTGGGGTTTCGGTGTGTTCAAAACAGACCCAGCTGGCAGGAAACATCATAATTTGACTTTTATTCTGCTCGACATGAAAACCCCAGGCATTACGGTCAGGCCGATACCATACATGTACAGGGAGTCACCCTTCTGCGAAGTGTATTTCGATGACGTTCATGTGCCAGCCAGGAATATCGTGGGACAAGAAAACGAAGGTTGGGCTGTGGTGAATGTACTGGCAGGGTTTGAAAGGTCTGGCATGGGTGAGGTCGCAGCAATGGATCGTATTCTGGAGGAGATAGTAGAATTCTTAAACGAAACTAAGCGCGGTGGACAACCGCTAGCAAAAGACCCCGTTATCCGAAACCGCATAGCTCAGATAGCTTGTGAACTGGAGGCAGCACGAACCCTTTCATACCGCATAGCTGACCTGCAGAACAGGAATGAAATGGCTTTGATGGATGCCTCAGCAGCAAAAATATTTTATAGCGAACTGGGCGAACGTTTTGCCTTTACCATGATGGACATTCTTGGTCCTTCCGGACTAGTCAAGTTCTCTAAGTGGGCCCCCATGCAAGGACACTGGGAAAGGGCAGTCCAAGACTGTTTTGTGACCACCATATCCATGGGGACAAATGAGATCCAGAGAAATATTATAGCTTGGTATGGTCTCGGACTGCCGAGGATGAAGTAAAAAATCTTTGACTAACTGCTATAAGGAGGAATCATGGACCTGAGGTTCACCGAAGCACAAGAGATACTGAGAAAAATGGCACGGGATTTTCTTGCTACAGAGTGTCCCAAGAGTCTAATAAGAGAACTTGAACAGAGCGAAAAAGGATATTCTCCAAAACTGTGGAAGAAAATGGCAGAACTGGGCTGGATGGGACTGGTAATCCCGGAGCAGTACGATGGCATGGGATACACATTCCAGGACCTTACTGTCCTAATTGAAGAGATAGGGCGAAATATTCTGCCTGGTCCCTTCATCTGCACTGTAACAAGCACTTTCCCCATTCTGGAGGCAGGCACTGAAGAGCAAAAGAAGGATTTTCTGCCCAAAATAGCCAAAGGTGAATTGATTTTAACCACTGCCCTGCTGGAGAGTGAAGGCACCTTTAACCCTTCTGGAATTACTGTCAGCGCTACCGCGAAAGGCGATAGCTTCATCATCAATGGCACAAAAATGTTCGTGGAAATGGCACACGTCGCCGACTACATGGTCTGCGCTGCCCGGACAAAGTCTAGCTCCGACCAGGAAAAAGGTATAAGTCTCTTTCTGGTCAATTCCAAGACACCAGGTATCAAGTGCGAGGTCATGCCCACTATAGCTGACGACAAGCTTTGTGAGGTGCAGTTCAATAACGTATCTGTGCCCAAAAACAGCCTGCTGGGCAAACTGGACGAAGGATGGCGAATAGCGAAAAACCTTTTGCGCAAAGGGGCTATCATCAAATGCGCGGAGTCCATAGGAGCCATGCAGGTCTGTGTTGAAATGACAGTGGCATATTCAAAAGAAAGGGTCCAGTATGATAGACCTATCGGAGCTTTTCAGGCACTGCAACACATCATGGCTGACATGTGGACAGCAATGCAGACCAGCCGGTATATTGTCTACAAAGTGGCATGGATGGAATCAACAAGTATACCCTGTGAAAAGGAAGCCTCTATGGCAAAGGCATACGTCAACGAGGCTTACAAGAATATAGCCAAGTGGGCAGTAAGGCTACACGGGGCAATCGGCGTAACATACGACCACGACATATCGCTCTATTACAGAAGATCCAAATCAGCAGATGCGGCTTTCGGCGGTACCGACTACCATCGAGAGATAGTTGCACAAAGGATAGGCCTAGCCTAGTATCTGCTATAGCACCACAAAAAATTTAGCCCCCGTCGGACAGGGGCTAAATTTTTTGTATATTTTGCCTAACTGACACACCAACCTTTCGGAAAACCCGTTTTTAAGACTTGACAAAAAAGCAAAAGTGGTGTACACTTGTTTGTAGAACGTGTGTCCTAATTAGATAAAATGAGAAGGCCGTCTCCAACGAACAGAACCCGTCAAAATATTCTTAAATTTATCCATGATTTCATCGCAGAAAAGGGATATGCGCCCACCGTGAGGGACATCCTGAAGGGCTGCAAGATTAGCTCCACTGCAGTGGTACAGCATCACCTAAACGTGCTCGAAAGAGAGGGCTATATACATCGTGATCCAGAGGTGTTCAGAAGTATCCAGCTCACGAATAGAAAAAGAATGGTTTCAGTCCCGTTGCTAGGCATCATCGCCGCAGGCGAACCAATTCCAGTACCTACTACTGAGACCTGGCAGAATGAGGCTCTGGAGAGCATAGACGTCGCCGAGGATCTTACTACCGGTAAAAATATCTATGCTCTCAAAGTCAAAGGACTATCGCTGATAGATGCCCTGATAGATGACGGAGACATAGTGCTCCTCGAGCCGGTCAACACAGCAAACGACGGGGATATGGTAGCTGTCTGGCTCAAAGACAGACAGGAAGTCACTCTTAAGAGATTCTTTCGGGAGAAGAGGAGGATCCGTCTTCAGCCAGCCAACTCCCAGATGCGTCCGCTGTATACGGAACCGGACAACGTGGAGATTCAAGGAAAGATTATAGCGGTTATCAGAAAGCTCTAGAGCCTGCACCAGTTAACTGAAAATGCCATGTTAAGGAGGAAAGGCATGCTACAAGCTATAAAAGAAACAGTCCAGTGCTCGAGGTGTGGTTGTATCGCTTTACCCGATGCCACCCGCTGCCCGAAATGCGGTGCATCATATCACGAAGACAAAACTGTCGAGTTCAGCTACACCGTAGACAAGATCGCTTCAAAACCACCAAGTCTAGCCAGCACTCCCGACGATATACGTATAGTCCGGGCACACTATGAGCTCCAGTGCCCCTATCACGGAAAAGTACGTGTCAAGGCTTCAGTAGTCAGTCCCTCAATGCGTTGCCCCTTCTGCTGATCGTTATTCGACCCATCACAAGTTGTTTGACAAACCCGCGCCTTTAACCTACATTGTAATAAACTGCAAAACAAAGGGGGCTAGCGATGGGTAGACTTGACAATAAAGTAGCGATAGTCACTGGAGCCAGCCGGGGCATCGGCAAAGCAATTGCAAAGCTATTTGCGTCTGAAGGGGCCAGAGTAGTCTGCGCCGCCCGCTCTTTACACGAAGGGGATCACAAATTGTTTCAGGGCTCACTGACCACCACGGTTTCAGAAATTGAGGCAACGGGTGGAATCGCCTTAGCGGTTCAAGCTGACCTCTCCAAAGAAGAAGACTGCGCTCAGCTTGTGGCAAAAACTAGACAAGCATTTGGTCCCGTGGACATTTTAGTAAACAATGCAGCAGTGAGCTACTTTGACCCCGTCAAGGACATGTCACTCAAACAGTGGGATACATCATGGGCAGTAGGCCCACGTGCAATTTTCATACTAACTAAGCTAGTATTGCCAGATATGATAGACCGCAGAAGTGGTGCTATCGTGAATATTTCCTCGAGTGCTGCAATTGGACCGGGGCGCGGGCCTTATAAAAATAGAGGTGTTTCTGCATATTCCGGCACCAAATACGGAGCCCAAAAGGCAGCGATAGAGAGGTTCAGCCAAGGATTGGCTGAAGAGGTGTACCAGTACGGCATCTCTGTGACCGCCTTATCCCCTTCCCAACTTGTGGTCACGCCTGGCACTCTGCACTTCGGAATGGCATCTGGCCCAGACGACCCGCGAGCGGAACCACCAGAAATGATGGCTAGGGCAGCCCTGCTTCTGGTAACGGCTCCCTTGGATAAGGTCACCGGCCGTGTCACCTACAGCCAGGCAATCCTGAAAGAGTTCGGCTGGATAACCGAAGCCAAAGGCGTTGGTGTTGACAGGCCGGGAAGTGGATACAGCCAGATCTAGACAAGGGGCGCTTCGATTTCATGGTCGGGGTGAGAGGATTTGAACCTCCGACCTCATGGTCCCAAACCATGCGCGCTAGCCACTGCGCTACACCCCGCAAAAACAGTATAAATGCAGTATAGATGAAAAGCTCACGTCAGTCAAAAGGGATATATCACAAAAAACGGGCTACCGGCAGGTAAGGCAGACATCAAAGAAACCATTAGGTAGGTTCCATTTCCGGGCAATATAGTCTAATTGCTTCTCCGGTGCCCAGTAGCTTCCGCACAACTTACACTTCTTTAGTTTAAGTTCCACCTTCCAGTTATAGATTATACGAGTATCTCCCTTGTCTTCCATATTTATGGCCCTAGTGGGACACACATAATAGCATGAACCACACCCAATACAATCAACCGCCGGCTCATGAAACGGAGAGGCAGGATGCTTGTCCACGCCACGGCTCACCAAGCTTATGGCACTGACCCCAACAACTTGCTCACACACTCTCACACAGAGACCACAAACGATACAGTCATGGTCTTCAAGATATTCCTCGCGGACAAAGGTATTTTCGATACCCATCTCCGCCGCCAGACCTTTGACAACAGGGTTTCTGGAACATTTAGCCAGAAGCAGCTCCAGCAACATTTTGCGATTGTTGAGAACACGGGGTGAGTTAGTCTTAACCTCCAATCCATCTTCGACAGGATAAAGGCATGAAGCGACTATCCTAGAACGTCCCCCTCTGGAGATCTCTACAATGCACAGCCGACAGGCACCATATGGCTCAACTGCCTCGTGGTGACAGAGGGTCGGTATCCCAATGCCATTTTCTGTGGCAACCTGTAGTATCGTTTGCCCTTCTTGAGCCTGAAGCAGACGACCATCTATAGTAAAGCTTAGCATTTCTACCTCACACCAATTGCTCCTAGCTTGCAAGCATCATGGCAGGCACCACACTTAATGCACTTAGACCCTTCCAGAATCACTGGCTTCTTCTTTCCAACAAAAGTTATCGCCCCTTGAGGGCATGCCTTTACACATAGCCCACACCCAGGGCACTTCTCACTGACAACATAATAATGGATCAATGCCTTGCAGACCCCAGCAGGGCACCGTTTCTCTTTGATATGAGCCTCATATTCGTCTCTGAAGTACCGAATAGTGGTCAAAATAGGATTGGGTGCTGTGCTGCCCAGGGCACACAGCGAGCTATCAACTAGTGTTTCTGATATTCGTTGCAACATTTCGAGGTCGCCTTCTTGCCCCTTTCCCTCAGTAATATCATCTAGGATCTGCTTCATCCTTTTTATACCCTCACGGCAGGGCACACACTTGCCACAGGACTCCTCCTCCAGAAAGGTAAGGAAATACTTTGCCACGTCAACCATACATGTCGTCTCATCCATGACAATCATGCCACCCGAGCCCATCATCGAACCCGCCTTGGTCAGTTCGTCAAAATCCACCGGAAGGTCGAGCAAACTTTCAGGCAAACAGCCACCAGAAGGGCCACCAGTCTGAACCGCTTTGAACTTCTTGCCACCCTTAATGCCCCCACCGATATCGAAGATGATCTCCCGTAGGGTGATCCCCATATGCACCTCCACCAGCCCAGTGTTATTGACCTTACCTACTAGAGAAAAGATCTTCGTCCCCTTGCTGTTCTCCGTGCCTATGGTGCGATACCAATCAGCACCTTTGTTGATTATCAAGGGCACATTTGCCCAGGTCTCTACATTGTTCAGGTTCGTAGGCTTGTTCCATAACCCCCTCTCCACAGTATGCACATATTTAGCACGAGGTTCCCCAACTCTACCCTCGAGTGAAGCCATTAAAGCCGTGGACTCACCACAGACGAAAGCCCCACCACCTCTAGTTATGCGAACATCAAAATCAAAACCAGACCCTAAAATATCTTCGCCGAGCAGCCCCAGCTCACGAGCCTGCTCAATGGCTATCCTGGCATTCTCGACAGCCAGGGGATACTCATGGCGCACATAAATGTAGCCTTCGTGAGCGCCTATGGCATAGGCACCTATGATTAGCCCCTCCAACACACTGTGCGGATTGCCTTCAAGGAGACTTCTATCCATATAGGCGCCGGGATCGCCTTCATCAGCATTAACAATCACGTACTTAACATCTCCCCGGGCTCTACGGCAGGATTCCCATTTCAGTCCTGTGGGAAAACCGCCCCCACCTCGCCCCCTTAATCCGGAGCGTTTCACCTCCTCTATTATCTCATCAGGCGACATATGGAAAAGCGCTTTGCTTAAAGCAGAATAGCCGCCTATAGCTATGTAGTCCTCGATACTCGTCGGATCTATTTCACCATTATTCCCAAAAACAAACCTCAGCTGCTTTTTGTAGAAGGGTATATCATGGTATTTAACAATTTCCTCCCCGGTTACAGGATCTTTGTAAAGCAGCCTCTCCACTACACCATTGCCTTGCAGCACCGTACCCAGTATCTCACTTGCGTCTTCCGAAGTTATCCACTGGTAGAAAATATCCCCAGGCTGGACAATTGCCACTGGACCCCTTTCGCAGAAACCGTGGCAGCCAGTTGTCCGCAATTCTACTTTGTCCTCCACCCCTAGCCGACTAATCTCTGCCCGAAAAGCGTCCGCCACCTTTTTGCAGCCGTAAGCTTGGCAGCCAGTGCCATGACAAAGAGCAATTATCGACTTGTCTTTTCTTCTGGACTGGGAAAGCCTCTGTCTCAAGCCTTCCAGCGCATCCACAGAACTAAGCCTTTCCCTCATCAATTCCTGCCCCCTGTGATGGCTTCGTCCTTCTCGTCCTTGAACTGTGCCAGCATATGGTCAACCTTTTCTATATTCATCTGCCCGAAATACTCTCCATCGACCCGCACTACGGGACCCAAAGCGCAGGCACCCATGCAATTCACCGTCTCCAGGGTAAATTTAAAATCAGTGGTGGTCTCACCAGATTTGACGTTCAGGCTCCGCTCCAACTTCTCCAACACTCTTACCGCACCCCTGACATGACAGGCTGTCCCAAGACAGACATTTATCACATGCTTACCCCTTGGCTTCAGGCTGAACGCTTTGAAAAAGGTCGCCACATTATACACCTGACTCAGAGGGATACCCAGTACTTTACTCACCTCCACCAGCGCCTCTTTAGGCAAATAATGGTGCTCGCCCTGGATGTCTTGAAGCATAGCAACAAGCTGTCCGCGATCACTTTCATGTCTCTCAATTATAGCAGCAACCCTGTCACTCATTGGCTAGCTTAACCTCCAGCCTTGCTCTTTAGTTCCTGGTATTCCTTACTAACACGCTCCTGGATTAAGGCTACCGCTTCCTTATCGAGGTGTCTAAACCGTCCTTGTAGCTTAAGGTAATCCTCCACCGGGCGCAACTGAGGAAAATCAATATTCAACGTATACCTGCCATTCTCAACTTCATAAAGAGGGAAAATGCCCGTCTCCACAGCCAGACGCCCCATTCGAATGGTCAAGTCAGAAGACATACGCCAGCCGGTAGGGCAAACAGACAACACATGAATGTATGCAGGGCCTTCCACCTCCACAGCTTTCCGCACCTTGTTCATGAGATCAAACGGGTAACTGTGGCAAGCTGTAGCCACATAAGGTATCCTGTGTGCCACCGCTATTGCGGGCATATTTTTCTTCCACGTGGACTGCCCGATGCTCTTCTTCCCCGCTGGTGCCGTGGTAGTGGACGCACCAAATGGGGTCGCACCAGAGCGCTGTATGCCCGTGTTCATATAAGCTTCGTTATCAAAACAGATATAGAGAAAATTGTGCCCCCTTTCCAATGCCCCGGAGAGAGCTTGCAGGCCGATGTCAGCGGTACCCCCATCGCCAGCCATAGCCACCACCTTGGTCTTCCTCGAATACTTTCCCTTTCGTTGCAGCGACTTTATACCCGCCTCTATACCCGAAGCCACCGCTGCAGTATTCTCAAACAAAGTGTGTATCCACGGAACCTCCCACGAAGTATAAGGGAGCTGGGAAGAGACTATCTCCATGCAACCAGTAGCATTGGCGATTATCACATTCCTGCCCAGAACTTTACATACCAGCCTCACCGCCAAAACCTCGCCACAGCCCTGGCAAGCCCTATGCCCCGGGGCAAAGTACTCTCTGGTTGTTACTAGCCGGGGGACATAAATAGCCAAGCTTTCCATTTACTCTCTTACCCCAATCATTTCGATTTCATCAAGTCTATTCTGCTCTGCCTTCTCCAGACCGCAATGTACCAGGTCAACAAAACCTTCTGCAGTGATATCCCTGCCACCCAGCCCGCCGATAAAGCTCACTACCTTGGGCCTAGCTTCCAATGAGTAAAGCGCAGCCCGGATTTCCGAACAAACAGGTGGTGGTCCTCCAGGAGAAACAGATCGGTCTAACACAATCAAAACTTTAGCGTTAGCCACCGACCCGCAGATCTCTTCCACCGGCAACGGCCGCCATAGACGCAATGTGACAAGACCGATTTTCTCACCATCCCCCCGCATCCTATCTATAGCTATCATCGCTGTCTCACTAAAACTCCCTAAACAGAAAAGCACGACCTCAGCATCGTCTGTTCTATACTCTTCGACCAACTTATAGCTCCTGCCGCTTATTCTGCCAAATTGCCGCAGAACATCTTCGATCACTACTTTAGATGCCCTTAAAGCAAAGTCCTGCGCCTTCTTTGCCTCGGTGTAAATGAACGGCGGACCAAAATCACCCATGGTCACCGGTCTGTCAGGATTCAATGCATACGGACGCTGGTATGGCGGCAAAAACCTGTCCACCGTCTCCTGGTCAAGCAAATAAAGGGGCTCAACCACATGTGACAGGTGAAAACCGTCAATATGTACCATCACCGGAAACAGCACCGATGGGTTCTCCCCGATACGGAAGGCACATAGCACAAGATCAAAAGCCTCCTGCACATTTTTAGCAAACAACTGGATCCAGCCGCAGTCCCTCACTGCCATCACGTCCGAATGGTCGCCCCAGACGCTCAATGGCGCGGCAAGCGCCCGGTTGGCCACCGCCATCACTACAGGCAGACGCATTGACGATGCTATATAGAGTACCTCGTGCATCAATTCCAAACCCTGCCCCGCTGTAGCAGTAAAAGTCCGGGCACCTACAGCCGATGCCCCCAGACAAGCACTCATCGCTGAGTGTTCTGACTCCACCGATATGTACTCGGCATCGAGCTCACCATCGGCAACGAACTGAGCCAGCCGCTCGACAATGTGGGTCTGAGGGGTGATAGGATAGGCAGCAATAGCATCCACCCGGGCTAATTTGACCGCCTCAGCCACGGCAAACGAGCCTTCCAGTCCTACTCTTTTTCCTTGTCCCGACATATCAGCTTTCCTCAACCATCGTTATTGCCTGTGTCCAGCATTCACGGGCACAGATACCGCATCCCTTACAGTAGTACAGATCAGCCTCGAAATAGCCTTCAGAGTTCTGTTTCACACACCCTTCTGGGCAAAAGATGAAACATATTCCACATTTTATACATCTGTCGTGGTTCCATACCGGACGGTCTGACCGCCAGTCCCCCGTTCTGTAACTTTTGGCACTACCCGGCTCCACCACCACACAGCCAGGTAATAACCCCCGCCATGAAGGTAATTTCTCCTCGGTGAACACCGGTGGTGCCGACCGCAGACTAGCCCTTGATTCAATAATTCTCGTAGCCTCAAAAGCCATGTGGCAAGCCTCAATATTGTTCCTTGCTCTGGCACCAAAGCGTTCTTCTATAGGCCCGACCAGAGACTCCAGCCTCACCACATCGGTCGCTTTCACCAGAGCACCAAGCATAGTGGTATTCACTATAGGAACACCTAAAACCTGTCTTGCAATTCCTGTAGCATCCACCAGCGCCAGCCACCACGGACCTCCGAGCCCCTCTGCAACTTCATCCACACTTTTAGAGGTGTTGAGCACCAGCACCCCATTCGCTTTAAGCCCCAAAGTGACATCGGTAACATAGGGGAGTCCCGGATCCAGCACCACTACCACATCCGGGCTAGCAATCGGAGCTCTGACACGAATGTGCCCTGCAGTGCTTACCCTGTTAAAAGCAAGTACAGGCGCTCCTCGTCTTTCTGGACCAAAGCTGGGAAACGCCTGAGCAAACTTGCCCTCGCTTATTGCCGCCAGAGCCACAATCTCCGCTGAGGTCACTACCCCCTGTCCTCCCCTCCCATGCCACCGAATCTCAAAAACGCTGTCACCTATTGACAACTCAAGACTCCTCCGTAGATAAAAAATGAGAACGCCCCTGGAGGGACTCGAACCCTCGCACCCGGCTCCGGAG
>FMJZ01001115.1_pt1 | contig 44475 bp, 39 predicted proteins | sample 1987881 | NCBI WGS metagenome assembly FMJZ01 (sample SAMEA4378227, study PRJEB15110) | soil metagenome | biome: soil; feature: Field; material: Soil | place: India | collected 2015-03-11 | depth 0 m
CCCTCATCGTTGACGAAGCCTCGTCTTGCGACCCAGCATCTTTATTACCGCTCCTTTATCGTGCTAAAAGGGTCGTCATCGTCGGCGATCCAAAACAGTTAGACCATGTGACGCAAGGGCGATGGAAATAGGTTGATGTCGTCCCCAAGTTGCGCTCGGTTGGAGGTGAGGTCTTTGAGGCGTCTTTTGGTGTTTCCGCATATAGCCTTTTTTGAGGGGAGGGGTTGAAAACCCCAACTTGTTCAATGTCTCAATTACAAGGGCACGGAGAAAGTTGACCGTTTTGCTCAGTCCCGTTTTTGAAAAGCACCTGTCCTTGACAAGACGACTGCTTAAGGCAAAACCAGTTTCAAGCGATGAATCAAATGTTGACGAGCAAAAGGGGTTCATCAGAGAAGTTGCCAGTGAACTTGAAAGGCTGGGAGTTGCTTTCCGAGCAGGGGCAATTTATCACGGAGACCCTGTTGACTTACTTGAAGACAGTGATGAGCCCAAGTGAGGAGTTTTGTTGGTGAGTTGGGACGATATCGCAACTTGGAAGCCTTTAGATTTCCTTCGGTTTCTGGAACGGCAGTTCATCCTCGAGCAGCGCAAACTGATCCTTTGGCGAATCTTCCCGCCAGAATTTGAGAACTTAGTCGCTGAACTTCTCATTTTGTGGAAGAAGGTGGAAGTGAGTGGAAAGCCAGTTTTGTTACTTGCACCCTCAAATAAAAGCGATCGCTAAATGCACCGATTGTGAAAGACCGATTTGTGAAATTTGCTTGAAGCGAGTGAACACCAAACCCTATTGCGAATCCTGCGCCGAAAACCATTACGAACAAAGTCCTTAGCTCGCCTTCCTGTTCGCCTTCCTTGTCCCCGGCATGGGACAAGTTTATAACGACGATTGGCAAAAGGGATTGATCATTTTCTTGACAGGATGGCTCATTATGCCTTGGATTTACGGCATTGTTGATGCTGTGACAGTAGCCAATGAGATTTGCAATGGCGCCAGTGAGAGTGCAACTGTCCCGCCCGGCTACTTACTCCTTGCTATCAAATTTGGCATTGTTCCTTTCAACTGTGTTTACTTTGGTGGCATCTTCGTCCTATTGACTGGCTTTGTGGGTTTGATTAAATTGCTGCTACAATTGGATTGACAACCTTACATTAAGGGGGGTATGGACGGTGATTGTTGTGACCTTGCCTGAAGTGCCAGGACATCGCACCGTCAAGGTTTTAGGAATTGTCAAGGGTAGCACTGTAAGGGCAAAGCATCTCGGTAAAGATATTTTGGCTGGATTGAGACAAATCGTTGGTGGTGAAATCAAGGAATACACTGAGATGCTCGCCGAAGCGAGGGCAGAAGCGGAAAGGCGGATGATTGAGGAGGCAGAGAAACTCGGTGCAAACGCTATTGTCAATGTCCGATATACAACCAGCAGCGTTATGGCGAATGCCGCTGAAATCCTCGCTTACGGCACTGCCGTTTTGGTTGAGCCTTTAATTTGAACTCCCAAACTCTCTCGGTTCTGCCCACTCACTTACTCTGATGGCTCAATCAAAATGGGTGTGACAAGTATTGCCAGTTCGGTTTCACCTTGTTGGAACTTTCGGCTCGTGAACAGTTCGCCCAAAATCGGGATTTTGCTCAGGAATGGAACCCTGTTGACAATTTCTTGCTGAATTCGTTGAACCAACCCGCTCATAACCAATGTCTCACTTGAAGCGAGTTCAACTTGCGTGCTCGCTTTGCGTATTCTCGTGCCCGGGATTAAAGCGCCACCGATATTGACAGCAATTGTTGTGTCAAGTTCGCTTACTTCTGTGCTCACCGTCAGTTTGATTTTTCCGTTAGGCTCAACGGTCGGGATGACGCTCAAGACTAACCCGAAAGGTCGGAACTCAACAGCCGTCGTCGTGCCGACACCAGGAGCGACGGTAGCAATGGGGATGGGAATTTCACCACCGACATTGAACCTCGCTTCTTGTCCACTTAAAACAACGGCACTCGGCGCTGAAAGGGTTCTTGCAAGGTTCTTTTGCTCCATCGCTTGCAAAACCGCCTTGATAGGCGTTCTTTGAGCAAAACCTGTCACGCCTCCTGTTGCAGGGTTTTCAATTTGGCCGAAAACGACTCCTGGGGCTTGAAGTGGATCTGGCCTGCTCAATGCAGGGTATTCAATTCCCAAGTGTCGTAAGGCGGTTCGGTTGATCTCAACGACCTGCAGTTCAACCCGAATTTGCTTTCCGCCTTTAACTTCAATGAGGTCAAGAATTTGTGGTTGCTGGGGCTGTTGTTGGTTTGTTGGAGCAGGAGTTCCAATTGCAGGATTGACACCAATTGCTGCTCCAGTCGTTGGTGCAACCAAGACGGCGGGTGATGGGATTGCCGGAGCAGGTGTCGGAGTTATGACGGGTGGTAAGCCAAGCATGAACCTTGCGATGCGCAGTGCTCGTTCTTTCTCTGCTTGCGTTGATACTGTCCCCATTAACACCAAACCTTTCTCGTCGCCCTTGACTTCAACGGTGGGGATGCCAATGGCTTCTTTAACCCTTTCAGCGAAACTGGGTTGAGGCGGTGCTGGCGGAGGTGCAGCGACTTTAACCCAGTTGACAACCTTTCCCCGAACTTGAGGGAGGATTTCGTTGAGCCTTTGTAAATCCTCCGATGAAGAGACTTCTCCTTCCACGACAATCGCTTCAGGTGTTGACCGAACTTTAACTGTCGGTATTGAAATCAAGGCTTGGATTTCCTCAGCGGTCATTGGACGAACTTGGAGCAAGTTGACAACTTTCGGTGCAAGTAAAACCGCAATCTTTTCCGCCCGCAAAGCATCTTCGAGGGAGTTAACCATTCCCTCCAAAACAATACTGTCACCGACGAGTCTCACCTTTACGCCCTCTATGCCTATCCCTCGCTCAATCTCTTCTGGCGAGGGCAAGGCTGGTTTGACTTCTTTTTCCTCAATGGGGACAGGCTTGACTTCTTCAACCTTGAGCAAATCTATGACGGTTGCAGCGAAGAGCCGAGCGAGAGCTGCAGTTCTTTCTTTGTCTTGCTGTGATGGGACAGTGCCAGAAAGCACAATCGCTCCTTTGATGACCTCCACTTCAACCGTCGGGATGCCAATCAAAGCCAACAAGCGCTCCTTTAGGAACGGTTCGGGAACAACTTGAACATCAAGGGTAAAAGTGCGACCGTCTGCGATGACGATGAGCGTCGTAGAGCCAACACTCTTACCGAGCACACCCACATGGTCTGGGCTCAAAATTTGAACATCCGCGACCTCGGGATTGGCAATGCTCACTGATTTCAAATTGCGAATTGTCAAAACGGTGGCTTTACCGACTTGAACTTGGATAACTTGTAGGCGATAAGGCGGTAGGGAAGGCATTGCTCCCCTTCGTTCTGTTTTTTGAACTTCTTGCCGTTGAGGAGATGTTGGATGCCTCTCAGAAGCAGCGGGTTTTTGGACCGGCACTTTAATCCTCTCACCAGTTTTCAAAGGACGAGTTGCTTCCCATCCGTTCAACTGAACGAGATGGATAATAGTCGTTTGATAACGCTTAGCCAGTCCATACAAAGTTTCTCCCTTTTGAACGATGTGCCACTGCCATGTTGGGGCTTGCCCCCGCGAAAGGCTCAAAAAGCACACAACTGCCAAAGCAATGATACTAACCCGATGCACATGCACAAAAGACACCTCCCCAAAAAAACAGAGCGCGGTGGCTTGCCCCCTCGCCCTCACCAATTTTGACACTTTGATGCAATCAGCGTTGCGACCTGCCGTCAACAGATGGAGAAACCCATTCACGCCACAGCGCTCGGTAGTAACGAAGCAACTTCACAGCATCTTCCACCGTGCTCATTGAGTAGTGCAACTCAATCATTGTAAACCGTTCGTAGTTTGCTTGACGGAGCAGAGCGAAAAGTTCGCGCCAAGGGTAATCGTCCCGCCATAAATCGTTGATGTGAACATGGCGAATCCAATTTTGCACCAAAAGGAAAGTGGGTTTGACGGAACCTTCTACAACATCCTCTCGGTTTGAATTCCAACATACCCAGACTTGTGGGTGGTTGGCGACTTGCATGATTGCCTTGATGACCTCAAGATTGCTTGTGCCTCTACCGTGAACTTCAAGCCAAACTTCAACGCCATGTTCTTGAGCGAAGTTTCCAATCTCTCGCAGCGATTCACCAATTTGCTGAATCGTTTTCTCCTTTGGCACACTCTGGGGCAAATCGTTTGGTCGCACTTTCACACCGATTGCGCCAATATCGTGGGCGAGAGTGACGAATCTCTTTGCATCTTCAATGTTGCGCTTGAGTTCAGTCGGGGCAGGGGAGTGAAACTCACAAACTGTTCCCAATCCAACAAGTTTCACTGGCGTTTGCTCAAACCGTTTACGAACTTTCTCACGCTCTTGAGGCGAAAGGGATGGTTCAACACCGTGCTTGTGAGTTGTCCTCAATTCAACACCTTCAAGCCCAACCGTTTCACACACACGAATAAGGGTCTCCAAGTCCCAATCTCGCGCCAAGTTGTAAGTCACCAACCCCAACTTCATCTCAATCGCCCCCTTCTCAGTTTGCAAGTCAATTTTGACTTTTTCAGGGCAATTTCGCAAACAAGTCCAGCGATACAATAACCCCCAATTCCTGCGATGCAAAAAATTCCGACGCAACTGAGAAACAACCCGACAACAAAACTTGATGGAAAGTAAATCCAAACGACTTCACCGAAAGCATCGGGCAAGCAACAAGCCCTGAACGCTCCGTTCGCTATACTTATCGGCAATTTTCGCCATTGACTATAACCTAAGAGGAAGGCTCTCCAACCAGGGTAGGCAGTGTCGGATAGAACAAGCCAAACTGGGCAGCGAAGTCGAGGTATTTCCAGTGCCTCAACCCACACCCGAATAAAAGCATCTTTGTCGAGGGCGACTAAAGCATGCTTACCAAATAAAGGCTGATGTTTTTGTGGGTTCGCAATCAGCAAAGCGGTGTCTACAGGGTAGCCCCGAAGTTGGTTTAAGGCTTCGTTGACAGTTTGAACATATTGGACTTTCGTGGGGACAAAAGCGCGCGGAATTTTGACAATTTCCCTTCGCTCCAACTTAGCCGAAACAATCTCGGCAATCCGTAACTGTTCGGAAAAAGCTTCAACGACTGCGTCAACACCAACGATTTGTGCCAGTCTCCTTGCGTCCAGCGAACTCATTTGCTTTGCGGGCATCAAGATCAAGTTTCCGTTTTCAAGGGGGCAAGGGTTGCCATTGCTGAAAACCGCCATGACCGATTTGTGCTGTCGGAGCAAGAGCGAATCGTAGTTGCGGGCATCGGCAACTTGAGCACCGGGAAGAAGGAGGATGCTGTTTGGCGGCAGCAAAGATTGCGGGTAACGAACCAAACTCCAATCGCTGCCAATTAGCAAGAGCCGACGAGGGACTGGGAAAGGGCGGCGTGGGGTTGGAAGTGACTTGACAATTTCACTTAAACGCTGTTCGGCAATTTGCAAGGCTTGTTGAACCACTGACGGTCTTGCGGTCGGAATTTGTTGGGCTGCAAACCAAGAGAGTTCGCCAATAAGCAAAACAGCAACGCTGTAGTGAAATAGCGACGATTGTAAACTGGGCAGTGAGAAGTGGCGTAAGGAAAAGATGAGAACGGCAAACAACCCTGCAACGATGCCGATGTTTTGCTCAGTCAAGAGGGAAATCCAAATGCCCCATGAAAAGTCAGGCAAGTTGACATCAAGCCACCAACCAACATAACCGACAGCAATTGCAATTGTCCCGAATGCCAGTGCTGTGGCGCTGACTGCTAATAAACCCCTTCCCGCTTTGCTTAACCCTTGACCTTCACTCCACGCCGTCTCCAAGACCCATGCTGCCATCAAACCCAAAGCCAACTGGCACAGAAAAACTGCTCGGCTCGGAGTCCCGAGTTGCGAAAAACCTGGCAGCAAAAAGTAAAGGGGCAAGTTGAAAGTTGAGCCTGAAGCGAGAAACGCTCCAAGAAGGAAAAGCAGAAAGGCGTGCAAGGGTGCGAGGGTGTAAACGCTCAATCGTCTTTGCGAAATTGAGAGGACAAGGTTTCTGAAGAGCCACATTGCACCCAAAATTGCTAACACCAAAACACCGAAACCGGTGTAAGCACAATAATCGGCGAAACTCTCCTTGCCGAAGTAACTGCCATCAATCGGGTTGCCGAACAGGAACGGCAAAGCCATAGTAGCCCAATCAGAAATTGTCAAGCCCCGTTGAGCGAATGCCTTGTAGCCTTCCCAAGTAGGTGCACCATGTCGGTGAGTTAGCGGTGCAAGTTCCACCGTCGGCAAAAGTTGAGCGGTAGCAAGGAGAAACGAAAACAAAAAAGGCAGAGCAAAGACAAACAAAGCCACAAACTTGACTTTGCGGTAGATTGGGATGATTTCAAGCAGCGAAAACAGAAGAAGCGCAAGCAGTGAGTAAATGGCGACTTGTCCGTGACCTGCATGCAACATCATAGCTAACGATAGAGAAAAACCAATGCCAAAACCAATTGCCGTTTTTAAATTGGCGTCGTCAGTGGCAGCAACTAACTTTCGCAAAAGCCAAATTGTCAATGGCAACCAAGCAGCGGTTGCGGGCAATGTCGGAAGCAGTGTCCATGCGATTTGGAACGAGCCAAGTCCGTAGGCTGCAGAACCAACGAGGCTTGACAATCTTGAAATCCCGTATGACCGAATGAGCAAGTAAGTGCCAACCAAAGCGAGCAAAGTGTGAAAGAACGCCATCCAAGTCATTAACCGAGCCGCACGAAGAGAGATGAGAGAAGGTTTGCTAAGCCTATTAACTGCCCAATTTCCCAACAAAGCCGGCAGGTAAAGGCTTTGAGTTTGAGGGTTAGCGAGGAAAGGGAAACCGCAACCAACTCGGTTAGTCCAAAGCGGGATACGACCGTTGTCAATTTGCCTCATCGCTTCTGTCCGCCAAGCCCAAAACTGACCTATGCTGTCCCACCAAAGGGCGTTCCAAGGAGTTTGGCGCAAATGTCCTTTGAGTTCAGGGGCAATTAAGGCTAAATAGCCTTCGGGCAAAGCAAGTTCTCCCAAAACAACCGATCGCCAATGTGGAACGATTGCGAGTAAAAGCAAAGCAAAAGTGACCCCGATTAATCGCCTTTGGCAACTTTTCGCTTCCATGTCCATCACTGCTTCGCAAAAATCATCCTTTCCTTGTCACTCTCGGTCACACAGACAACACAAACGGGCGCTTCATTTAGAAGACCTTCCCCGCAGCCTGTTTCGCTGAGTATCTTAGCGCTTCAGGTGAAAATATGCCAACGCACTTCAATCGGAAGTTGGCGCAAATTCAATGAACTTCTTGCGTGATAGCCCATAATAAAGTTCGGCAGTTTGTCTTTTGGGAGGGCGAACCTCCTGGTGAGCCCACATTAAGGTTCGTCAACACAGATGGGGTTCGGCAGGAGCCTACCCTCCCAGTAGTTAAAACCGAAACGCAATGACGCAAGAAGTTTAATGTTTGCGTTGCTAAAATGTTCAGCATGGTAAATGAGTTCACCGAAGTAAGGCTCTCTGCGATGAACATTGCAAGATGTCTTGCCTTTAAAAAACTTGTGGCGAAAGCGAGGGGGATGAGGATGCTCAGAATTGTCAAGACCATTGGCTCCTTATGCAGTCTCTTTGCGACAGCGGCTTTCGCAAGCGCTTCCCCACTGAGCCATGACTGGCAATACAAACTTGACAAACCGCTTCCGACGATTTCACTCAGTTTGGTCTTGAAAGATGCGAAACAGGGCAAAGAACTGAATGTGCGTGTGACGATGCCGAAAGAGAAGGGTAAGTTTCCTGTCATAGTTTGGTCGCATGGGGCTTTTGGCTCAAAAGACGGATACGATCCTCTCGTTAAGTTTTGGGCCGAAAGTGGCTATGTCGTCATTCAACCTACGCACTCGGACTCTTTATCCTTAATGTCAGGTGAAGAGCGCTTCAATACCTTGAAATACTTGTCGCAAGGTAAGTTTCCGCCAGGTATTTTCAAGAACTGGCGCGAGCGAGTGGAGGACATTAAGTTCGTGTTGGATTCAATTGACAAACTGTGCGACCTTGTCCCTGAACTTTCGGATCGTATTGACGATTCAAGAATTGGCGTTGGCGGACACTCTTACGGTGCACTCACGACCCAAATCGTAGCAGGCGCAAAAGTCCTTACACTGAGTGGTGGGAGAATTTCGTTGATGGACAAACGCCCCAGTGCCTTCGTCGCAATTTCACCTAGTGGACCAAACGGGCTGTTTGACACTAACTCCTTTGCCGAAATCAAACGCCCCATGTTGCTCGTTACTGGAGGTAACGACTTTGGAAGAAGTGGGCAACTACCTTCGTGGCGCAAGAAAGCCTATGAACTTTTGCCTGAAGGTGGCAAATTCCTGCTCTGGATTGAAGATGCCTATCATGACTTCGGAGGCATAAGTGGATTGTCAAGAGTGGCAAGGAGATGGTTCGCACCAAAGTTTATGGGTAGGGAGAATCAAAAGCATCTGGAAGTTGTCCGCACCGTGACCCTCGCTTTCTGGGATGCCTACCTTAAAGGTAGCGAAAAGGCGAAAGAGTTTCTGAAAAATCGGAAGATTGAACAGGTTAGCGGAGTGACCTTGAGCGCAAAATAGTTGAACTCCCACAACGAATTAGGTCGTTTCAGGCTGAATTACCTGGTCATCATGACCCCTCGGACGAGCATGTAGAAGAGCAGCAAAACCGAAGCGACTATAAAACACAAGGCGTAATTGCGAACGAACCCAGTTTGCATTCTGCGAACTGTTGAGCCAATTCTCGCTGTCAACCAACCAACCCCATTCACAGTTGCGTCAATGACGCCTAAGTCAAAGTGAGCGGAAATGAATTCGCTTATTCGTCGACCGGGACGGGTGAAAAGGGCAGCGTAAATTTCGTCAACAAAGTATTTTCCCGCGACAAGTTGATACACCCAGGGCAAAGTTCTCGCTAATCCCCACAACACACCTGGTTTCAACGCATAAACCACGAGCCCGATGATTAACCCGAGCAATGCTGCTCCTACTGCCCAAAGAGTTGATGCCAACGCTTCCTGCGCCGAAGGTTCATGGATTTCACCAAACACGGGTTGCAAGTATTGAGGTAAAACCGTCCAATGACCAACCAAGAAAGAAGGAATCCACAAAATGCTCACCGCCAATGTCCCCAAAGCCAAGAAAATCAATGGTATGGTCATGATGTCTGGACTTTCATGGGCATGTTCATGCAATTGCTCATCGCGTGGTTTGCCGTGAAAGACCTTGATGCCCAATCTCGTTGTGTAAAAAGCCGTCAAAACAGCCGTCAATAGACCCAAAGTCCACAATGCTTTTTGCTGTTCAGCAGAGTGCAAAATTGCGTCCTTGCTAAACAGACCGCTCGGAATCAATCCAGCGAGTGCTAAACCGCCAATCCAAAATGTCAAGGCAGTCGTCGGCATCTTTTTCGCCAAGCCGCCCATCCTTCTGATGTCAAGGACATCGTGCATGGCATGCATGACCGAACCTGCACATAGGAAAAGTAAAGCCTTGAAGAAGGCGTGAGTGATGAGGTGGTAGAAACCAGCGATGTAAGCGCCGAGCCCGCAAGCGAGGAACATGTAGCCGATTTGGCTTATGGTTGAGTAGGCGAGGACTCGCTTTATGTCGTTTTCAACGCACCCCATTGTCGCTGCATAGGCAGCCGTGAAGGCTCCAATGATCGCAATTATCGTCAAGGCAATTGGCGCTTGTTCAAAGAGGAAATGAAGGCGGGCGACCATGTAAACACCTGCAGTCACCATTGTCGCTGCGTGGATGAGAGCGCTGACGGGAGTGGGTCCTTCCATTGCGTCGGGCAACCAGACATAAAGGGGAAACTGTGCCGATTTGCCCACAGCGCCCATAAAAAGCCCCAAGCAAATGAGTGTCCCTAATGTCAAGCCGATAATTGTCGGCTTGTTGAGGGCATCAAGAGCGAGAACTTCGCCACCCCACCAAGGCTTGACAATTTCGTTTTTGTGGATTGCCGCTGCGATATCGCCGAAATCAAGAGTGCCGAAAATTGCCAGCAAACCTAAGGTCGCTACAAGGAAACCGAAATCTCCAAAACGAGTCACAATGAAAGCTTTTCGTCCCGCTTCGGCTGCACGCTCACGAGTGAACCAAAAACTGATGAGTTGAAAGGAACAAAGTCCAACGCCTTCCCAGCCAATGAACATCGTCGCCAAATTACCAGCAAGAACGAGAAGCAACATGAAGAACACGAACAAGTTGAGCAAAGCAAAGTATCGGCTGAATTCTTCGTCATGAGCCATGTATCCGACCGAGTAAACATGAATGAGGAAACTGACACCTGAGACTGTCAACGCCATCGTTATTGAAAAAGGGTCAAGGAGCAAAGCGAACGGGATTTTGACCGGTCCCGCTTCAAGCCAAGGGTAGACGATGACCTGAGTTGACCTTTGCAATGGAGGAAGAGCAAGGTTCATGACGAGTTGGTAAAGGGAAGCGATGAATGCCCCAGCGATGGCACTACAAGCGATGAAACCGACGAATTTCTTTGGCAACCTTCGTCCCCATAGCCCATTGATGAGAAATCCAGCCAAGGGAAACGCAAGGATGAGTAAAACCGATGACCATTCTTCAACTGAGCCTTTGATCACCGACCATGTCATCGCTTCATGGGCTTCTGCCATATCATCCCATCCTTTCGGCTAATTTCTTCAAAATCGCTTCCTACGGACACCTCGTCCCTCACCATTTCAACAGTGCTGCTCGGTCAATGTCAACAGTGCGCTTAATGCGGAACAATGCGACGATAATAGCAAGCCCGATAGCGACTTCCGCTGCGGCGAGGGTTATGGTGAAGAAGACGATGACTTGACCATCAAGGTTTCCATGCGCCCTTGAAAAGGCAACAAGAGCGATGTTGGCTGCGTTAAGCATCAATTCAATGCTCATGAACATCACAATGATGTTTCGCTTTATGAGCACTCCGAGTGCTCCGAGGCTGAACAAAATGGCGCTCAATGCCAAGATCCAATTTAACGGGATTCCCAATTCCAACCTATGCTCCCTCCTTCAGTCGCTTTGCCAGCACTATAACCCCAACCATCGCTATGAGCAAAATCACCGATGCGAGTTCAAAGGCAATCAGGTATTTCGTGAACAGCAACCGAGCAAGGTCAGAAATTGATGTCAGCGTTAGTGGGTCGCCAGAGAACCTTAACGCAACTGCAGCGCCAGCCGCAGTTACTAACGCAATCGCCAGAAGCGAAGAAAAAATCAAGCCCAATGTCCATTGGTTCGGCATCGGGTCTGGACCGAATTCATCGCGCCTCAAATTCAGTAACATGATGATGAACAGGAAAAGCACCATGATGGCGCCGGCGTAAACGATAATTTGAATGATTGCCAAAAATTCGGCACCGAGCATCAAGTAAATTGCAGCGACGCAAAAGAGGGTCCAAACCAAAAACAAAGCACTGTGAACAGGGTTGGTAGATACGAGCATCCCAATTGCTCCAGCGATTGCACCTAATGCGACCAAGACGAAAATTGCTTTCAATAGCATTTGCCCTTCGCCTCCGACGCAAAATTGCCAATAAACCAAAACTTGTCAATCCGATTTAACTGCTTCCTCAAATGTCGCTGCATAAGTGTAGCGCAAATTCTGGATTTTGTGCGCAAACTTTATGTCAGGGAGGCAACTAATCGGTTGCGAGAGGTGACCGTCAATGGCTTCCGTCCAAACAGTTCGTTGTCCCAAATGTGGGCACGACAATCGCCCAGGCGCAAAGTTTTGCATCAACTGTGGAACTTCTTTGGCTCAGGAAGGAACACCCAAACCTCCCCCTTCAGAAGCAATTCCGCCTGCAACCGTCACTACTGAGGAAGCGAAAGAAGCAGCGAAGAAAATTTGGGACACTGTGAAAACCGTTGTAACGGTTGGTGGAAGAACGGCTTGGTTGGAGCTGACAAACCCTGAACCTGCTTTTGAAGGTGAAGTAACGGATAAGTTGAAAGTCGAATCCGTAACGGCACCAAGCGAGCCCACATTTTGGGGAGCAATAGGTGCTGCTGTTTTCTTGCTCGTTTTCGCATTGACTGGCAGATGGTTCGTCCCATTCATTGCGGCAGTGGCTTTCTTGGTGCTTTCATGGTTGAGATGGAGAAGACCTTACTTGAGCACCCTCGCATTAAAAACGCTTGGCAGCATCCTGAGCAAACAAGTTCCAAGTTGGAATCTGAAAGTTAAGACCGCACAAGGCGAAACTCAGGTCATCGTTTACGGCGAGACAACAGGCGACGAACCCCAAACTGGTGACCGAGTGCGAATTTGGGGCGTCTTTGATGACAAGGCTCAAACGAAACTGAGGGCTTGGAAAATTCAGGTTTTGGATGCAACAGGTCAACCAAAAGGACAACCTTTCATCGCGCCGAGACTTTACCCATTAATTCCGGTGCTGTTTTTCTTATCTCTTGCCTTGTTTGTCTTGTCTCTGCTTGTGCCTCCCAAATAGTGCCATTCGCAACAGGTGAGATTGAGTCATGGCGAAGTGCCGAATTTGCAGTAAAGTCTCAAGAGTGATCGCAAGCGTGCTCAGCCTTTGTGATGAGTGTTTGAAGTCAAGATTTGGAGAAGCGGAACAATTTGTCAAGGAGATTCACTTCCGCTCTCGCCGACCTTTTCGTTTACCCGAACAGCCACCCAACGACAGCGACGGTGTAGTTTGTGCCATTTGCTCTCAAGGTTGCCGCATTCCAAAAGGCAGCGTGGGCTATTGTGGTTTGCCTCATGGAGACCGAAAACGGAGTGCTGTCGTTAGTTGGTATTACGATCCTTTGCCGACCAACTGTGTCGCCGATTTTGTTTGTCCAGCAGGGACAGGTTGCGGCTACCCCCGCTATGCCTACCGCCCCGGTCCTGAATACGGCTACAAAAACCTTGCTATCTTTTACGAAGCATGTTCCTTAAATTGCCTTTTCTGTCAGAACTGGCATTACCGCTATGGACCGCAAAGGAAACGAACCATAACGCCACAGCAACTGGCGGACGCAGTTGATGAAAGGACTGCCTGCATTTGCTACTTTGGTGGCGACCCGACGCCCCAATTACCTCATTCAATTGAAACCTCACGAATAGCCCTTGAGCGAAACAGCCACAGGATTTTGCGAATTTGCTGGGAGACCAACGGAAACATGCACCCAAAGTTGCTTGACCGAGCAGTTGAAATTTCCCTCGTTTCTGGCGGATGCATGAAATTTGACCTGAAGGCATGGAGTGAACCTATCCACATTGCCTTGACAGGAGTTTCAAATCTTCGGACTTTGGAAAACTTTGAGCGTGTTGCTTCCCGAATCAACGAACGTCCTGAAGTCCCCTTGCTGGTTGCCAGCACATTGTTAGTGCCGGGTTATGTTGATGTTGACGAAGTCAGCAAAATCGCTCAATTCATTGCCCGCCTGAGTCCGAACATCCCATATTCGCTCCTTGCTTTCCATCCCGACTTTTTGATGGACGATTTACCAACGACATCTTGGGAACACATGCGCCGCTGCTACGAGGCAGCGAAAGAGGCAGGCTTGACAACAGTCCACATCGGTAACCGCCACTTGCTTTGGAGGGGCAATTACGAGCAACTCTCAATTTGAGGATTTGTTAAACGGCGATTGGCTCTCGTTCCGTCCGTTCAACATGCTCCACAATTCTGCCAAGGAGCAAATCTGTTGTGACTTGATCCGCTTCAGCCTCAAAGTTCAAAATGATGCGATGCCTCAAAGCCGGCTTGACAGCCTTTTTGATATCGTCTCGAGAAACATTGTATCTCCCGTCAAGCAAGGCGAAGACTTTGCCTGCCAACAGCAAAGTTTGAGCGGCACGGGGGGACGCTCCATAACGGACATAGCGATTGACTTCGGACGAAGCGAGTTCGGAATTCGGATGTGTCGCCACGACGAGTTTGAGTGCGTAATCGCGGACATGGGGTGCGACAGGGACTTCCCTCACGATGCGCTGCAACCTTAGCAAATCTTCACGGCTGGCTAATGGTTCCACTTGCGGAAACTTGGAGCCAGTAGTGCGGTCAACGATTTCGCGGAGTTCGTCTATTGAAGGGTAAGGAACAAGAAGTTTGAAGAAAAACCTGTCAAGTTGAGCCTCAGGGAGCGGGTAAGTCCCTTCCTGCTCAATGGGGTTCTGAGTAGCCATAACCCAGAAGGGAGGTTCAAGGATGTATCGCCTGCCGCCAACCGTCACGGCTAACTCTTGCATTGCTTCCAAAAGTGCTGATTGGGTTTTGGGTGTCGCCCTGTTAATTTCATCAGCGAGAACGATGTTAGCGAAAATTGGACCTGGTCTGAATTCAAAAGTCCTTTGACCTGTTTCGGTTTCTGTCAAGACATCCGTGCCAGTTATGTCGGCTGGCATCAAGTCGGGGGTGAATTGAATGCGAGAAAATTTCAGGTTGAGGGCTTGAGCCAAAGTCCGAACTAACATCGTTTTTCCCAACCCAGGCACACCTTCAAGCAAGACATGACCTCCCGCTGCCAAAGCAACGAGAACACCTTCCACAATTTCGTTCATGCCGACGATGATTTTCCGGATTTCACTTTCAACTGCCTTCAAGATATCACGGCACCACGCCGCTAACTCTTTCCCGCTTTCCATGTTCAAACCCTCCCACCAGCAAAAGTTGTGCGCTCTGAAGTTGAGCGCCTTTAGAAAAGTTTGCCGATGCTTATCCGTCCACGACACATTTTTTTCAGTGCAGCAAGCCCCCAACCGTTTAAGAGACACAACAAACAAAGTGCTGATAGAATTTGTCAACGGTTGAAAGCGCCACGAGAAGTGAAGGTGATGGCTATGAATTTGCTCAACCTTGATGACATCGGTGAAGCTTTAGAGTTGTTGGAAATTTGTTGGCAATTTCGCGTTGTCCGAGTTTTGATGGCTGGTCATCAGTTGGGCATTTTTGAAGCCTTAAAGACACCGCAGTCGGCTCAGCAAATCGCGCAAAAGTGCAACACAGACGAAAAAATGACTGAACGGCTTTTGATCGCTTGTTGTGCGTTGGGGATTGTCCAGCGTGACGGCAACAAATTCTCGTTGACGAAGTTGGGGCAAAACTTATTGCTGCCGGAGAGCGCAAGTTTCATAGGTGGCATATTAGGGCATTACGAAAGCCTTTGGTGGTTCTGGACGGGTTTGGCAGAGGTTGTCAAGACAGGTAAACGAGAAGCCGCTCCTTCTCCCCCGAAGGAATTTGGTGAACGATGGCATGAATTTTGGATTTGGGCAATGCACGGCATCGCCGTCAACGGCGTTGGGCAATGGTTGGCAGAAAACTTGGATTTAAGCGATCGGCGTTTGCTACTGGATGTCGGAGGCGGTCCCGGAACTTACAGTGTAATCCTTTGCCAAAAATTCCCGAACCTTAAGGCTGTCATCTGGGACTTGCCGAGAACCTTAGAAATCGCAAGAGAAGTTGTCAAGAGGTTTGGGATGGATGAGCGCATAACTTTGCAGCCGGGCGACTGGAACAAAGATGAGTTCGGTTCAGGCTACGATTGCCTTCTGATGTCAAACATTTTGCACGGTCAAGGAAGTCAAGCACCGATGAAGTTGGCTAAAGCCTTTCGCGCTTTAGAGCCTGGAGGGTTGCTCATCATTCACGATTTCCTGCTCAACGATGAAAAGAGCGGGCCCTTGCCAGCAGCCCTCTTCAACCTAATGGTTGGCGCTTACAGTGTCCGCGAGATGTTGACAGTTGTTGAGAATGCTGGTTTCCGCAATGTCCGCTTGATTGCCTACCATTCAAAACGGGGAGCAGGTTTGATAACTGCGGTCAGACCTTGAACAGAGGTGGTTAGAAGATGCCTCGTTTCCTCGTTTTAGGCGCTGTCGGTCAACTGGGTAGCGAATTGGTTGAAATTTTGCCTGCAGATGAAACCGTCGCCCTAACTCGCGAGCAAATGGACATCACAGATTTCAGCAAAGTTCAAGATACCTTGACGAAATTTCGTCCCCACATCGTTTTCAATTGCACTGGCTTCGTTCGTGTGGACGATGCGGAGGAAAAAGTTGAGGAGGCGTGGAGGGTAAATGCTTTCGCTGTGCTTTTCTTGGCGAAAGTCTGCGCTGAGTTGGGAGCGACTTTAGTTCACATCAGCACCGACTATGTTTTTGATGGGCGCAAAAATTCACCCTACACGGAACTTGACATCCCTAACCCTTTAAGCGTTTACGGAGCGACGAAGTTGATGGGTGAGTTTTTCGTGCGAGCATATAACCCTCGCCATTTCGTCATCCGAACAGCGGGGCTGTATGGACGAAAAGGGAGCAAAGCAAAAGGCGGAAGTTTCGTTGACAGAATTTTGCAAAAGGCGAGGACGGGGGAGCCTTTAAGGGTGGTAAACGACCAAGTGACCAGCCCAACTTACGCACGCGATTTTGCCTCTCATTTGGTCAAACTCGTTGAAACGGAAAAGTTCGGTTTGTATCACATCGCCAACCGAGGTTACTGTTCTTGGCATGAGTTTGCGTCTACCATAGTGCAATTGGCTGGATTGAACGCAATCGTTGAGCCAATAACGAGTGACCAAATTCCGCTGAAGGCAAGGCGACCTGCTTTCTCGGCACTCGTTAGCGTTCGTTTGTTATCGGCTGGGCTGCCACCTTTAAGGCATTGGCGTGAAGCCTTGACGGAATTTATGCAAGGACTGTAGACTTTAAATGGCTCTTGCGTTGTGGATGGAATTAGGCTAAAATGTTGCTGCGAAGTTAGTGGGGCCGTAGCGCAGAGGGAGCGCGCCTGAATGGCATTCAGGAGGTCCCGGGTTCAACTCCCGGCGGCTCCACCATCTTTCGTTTCCCAAACAATCCCGTGCCCGAAGCGGTTTACTTGTTTTGCGACCAACAAACGAGCCCTGTCAAGAGGCAAAGTGCGGAACAAAACAAAAGCAAGTAGGAAGTTCCCCAAAGCGGGAGTGAGAGTGCACCGAGCAAAAAAGCCCCAATTGCTCCGCCAAGCAAATCATAGGAGTAAGCCAAACCCGTTGCCTTGTTCGCTTCAATGCCGAAATTCGTCAAGGCATAAACTGTCAATGGGAAAGCAGCGCCGACTAAACTACCAAACAAAACCGTGAAGAAACCGCAACCGATGGCTGTTGCGAAAGAAGGCATCACCCCGAAGGCAAGAGAGCAACCCAACCAAGCGAGCGCAGCAAGTCCAGTGACAAGGGATAAAACCGACAATGAGTGAGCAAAGCAGGTTGGTTTCCATCGTTCAACTGTCCAAGCGCCAAATGCTAAACCGAGCATAAATAGCCCGAACAGCAATCCCACTTGTTGGTATAAAGTCCCGAAGCGGGACTGGAAGGAAAGCAAAATTGTCAACTCGGCTAACATCCCAACTGCGCTGACGACAGTGACCACCAAGATAGGGGTCAACCAATTTTTAGAACTCCCCCGTCCCAACAACCGAAGGAAGAGGGGAAACGGAAGAAGCAACCAAATTGTCCAGCGAGGCATCATCACCAATTTCTCCAGCAAACTCGCAATCTCCAAGTTACTCATCCTGAGCCATAACAGGCTTGACAAAAAGTAAACTGTTGGGTTAGTGTCGGAGTTTAACAATTTGCGGCGTGTCCCTTTCACTTGCTCCCGCTCCAGAGGGTTGAAAGGCAAGCCCGTTTTCAATTCATAGTTGACCTGCTCAACTTGCACGGTGTCAGTGAAAAGGAAAAGGTTCAGACTACCGAATTTCCTCTCTTCCGCTCGTTGGAGCAAAGTGTGTTCATGAAGTGTCAAATTAGCGAAACTGGATGTCGGCTCTTGAACGCCAGGGCATTCTGCAAGAAGTGTAAGTGGACTGGATGGTACAACCAAAACTTCGCAGAAAGCTGTCTGCATCGTCTTGTAAACGCAGTTATTTCGCATAAGGTAAAATTCGCCGAAACCTGAGGGAGGCTCGCTCAACCCATGCAATGCGAAAATGCCACCGGGCGAAAGCGCCTTTACGACTTCGGCGAAAAACTCCCGGGTGAAGAATCGGTTGGCTACCGCAGTCGTTGGGTCAGAAGCAACGACAATGACGACATCGTAGGGACGACGAACTTGTCTAATGAAGGAGCGCCCATCAGAAAAGTGAAGTTTAAGTCTCGGGTCAGAAACCCAATCTCGTTCCTTTGCAGGCAACAAGGGCAAAACGAGTTTCGGAACTGCAGGGTCAATTTCAACCCAATCAACTCCTACGACTTTCGGGTGTTCAAGCACAGCCTTGACCCAACCTCCAAGCCCGCCAATCAAAAGGACTCGGTTCGGCTCTGGATGTTGAAGCAGAACGAGATGCACAAGGGAAGCAATTTCACCTTGGTCGGGTAAAGTGAAAAGCAAATGCCCACTCTGATAAACGCTTAATTGGTCACCGTAACGGACAACCGAGACTGACCCATAAGGTGACTTGGCAAAACGAACGAGTTCGCCCGAAGGTAACATTGAGCACCAAAAGCGCAGTTGAGTGTGGTTCTCAACGAATGGAGATGCAATGAGAGTTAAACCAGCTACAAATGAAAGTGCAACTGAAAGCAACGTGTTTGGCTGAAACTTCAAGATAGCCCACAGCGATGAAAGCAAGTGGAGGGACAAAGAACAAGCAAGCAGGGAAGCGTGATCAAGCAATTGGAGAAGTAAAAGGCTCAAAGCCATCCCAGCTAAAACTGCACCCAAACTTTCAGCAATGTAAACCCCCGCAGCACCAGCAAAAGATGCTGCAAAAACGAATTGTGCTCCGATAGCAACGCAGATGGGCAACAAGGTGATGAAGGCGACGATCAACCACTGAGTGACAGACAAAGGTTCGCCAGCAGGAAGTGAAAAGAAAATTCTGGACGAACGGATGAACCAGATGTCGAGAAACGCAACTGCAGCCATAACAAGGCACAAGAGAGAATAAGTTGGCAGTGGGGCTAATAAATGCTTTTTCGCTGCCATCAGTTTTGAAGCGAGGAAAGACCCTAACGCTGTAAACACGAGCCACGAACCTAAAACGAAAGCGATTGTCAACTCCGTTCCTTCTGCGAGCGAAAGCAACTCACGAAGTAAAATGACTTGACAGACTTGTGAGACAAAACCAAGCGAGATGAACAACCAAAGCGTTTTCATCGCCATATTCCTGGGATGCGGGTTTTGCATTTCGGACAAATCCCCCGTTGAATTTCGTTGGATGTGAGTTTGAAGCCGAGGCGGCGAATAATTGGAGTTTTGCACTTAGGGCAATAAGTGTGGTTGGCATCGTGAGGTGCGACATTGAACAGGTAAACAAACTGCAAGCCAACATCCAAAGCGATGTTGCGACACTGTTCCAATGTTGTGATGGGTGTTCGCGGCAAGTTGCGAAGTTTATACTCAGGCACAAAACGACCGAAATGAAGCGGAACTTGTGTTCCCAAGTTTCGTCGAATCCAAAGGCACATGTCGCGAATTTGTTTCATGTTGTCGTTAAGCGTAGGGACAATTAAAGTCACCAACTCAAGCCAAACACCTTCACTCTTGACAGTTACTGTTGCGTCCAAAATGGGTTTGAGCGGTGCGCCGACAACTTTGAGGTAAAAGTCCTCTTCAAAGCCTTTCAACGCAACTGCGAAAGCATCTGTCACCTTGCACCACTCTTTGATCGGGTCTTGGTTCATGAAGAGTGCTGTCGCCACAACATTTTTCAGCCCCTCAGATTTCGCTCGCTCCGAAATGTCCATCACATATTCCCAGAAAACAACGGGTTCAGTGTAAGTGTAGGCGATAACCCGAATGCCATTTTCTTTCGCTTTCTTGACCGCCTCAGAAGAGGGCAAGTTATAGTTGCGCAACTGGTCAGGTCGCACTTGAGATTGCTGCCAGTTTTGGCAATAAAGGCATCTCAAGTTGCACCCAGCAGTTGCGATTGAAAGTGTCCCCTCTCCAGGCAAGAAATGGTGCAATGGCAATTTTTCAATTGGGTCAACACTAATTATGCAAGGGTTATCGTAAGCCATCGTCATCAGTTTTCCCTTGACATTTAGTCTCGTGTTGCAGCCGCAAATTTGACCGTCGGAAAGGACGCAATTTGATGGGCAGATGAAACATTGAACCCTGTCATTTTGCAAAGGCTTCCACCAGCGCCGAGGAATCTCAACAAAGGGGACGGATAAATTTTTGCCTTTCGTTTGCGCTGAGACTAAAGGGCAACCCCAAATTGTAGTCCAAGCGCCAAAACCACTGAGCATAGCTGCTCGCAGAAAATCCCTGCGACTGGACACGAAGGCAAACACCCCTTTCATGGTGAAGCGAAAATTCGCTTCACTATCGCAGCGTCTTCTTCCGCTTCTTCTGCATTCATGAATCCCACAGCAGCGGTGACGACACCTTTAATGCCATACGTCCAGCGCAACCAATCTTCAATTCGGTTTTCATCAAATCTCCCTGATGCCAATGGTTTGATGGCAATGACAGGCTTAAGGCATTCGTTAATGACCCGAACGACTTCGTCGCGCGATGGGTGCATATAAAAGCCAATTTTGTTGACCGGCACAGCGAACACTTCACAGTCGTAGTTTCCCTTGACAATCATTTGCAATCTGTCAGCGCGGTGGCAGGAAGTGCCAGGGATCATCCCAGCCTCTCGGATCAAAGCGAAATACCTGTCAAAATCCTTGATGCGCCCGTTTTCAATTGGAAACGAATCTGCCCATCCACCGTGCAGGAGACAGAATTTTGCACCCCCATCTTTGAGTTGCTTGATTTGCTCGCGAATTGCTGAGGGGTCACCTAAAGTCGTGCCGATGAAGGTTATGCGGACACCCGTCCGCTTCTCGGTGATGTCAAGGGCTTGAAGGAGTGGTTGATAGCAAGGACCGAAAACTGCCGTTAAGCCGAACTCAAGGCACTTGACAAAAACATCCGAAATCCGTTCAGGGGTGTAAAATTGTCTGATCCAGCGGTCACGCCCTAAACTGGTGTGAGACCAACCCAAAAGGCTGTTGGTGCCGATGATGAGACGAGGGAGAGTGACATCAAGGACGGAAACGCTTGGAAAAGGAGGGATGGAAATTGGTTGGCGGGTTTGCATTTCAACCTCGCCTTTCACCTCAAGCGCCGAAATCGCTATGGCGCTTGCAACGCTTTTCATAAACCGTCGCCGTTTAGGTTCCTTCACAGTTATCACCCCTTTCCCAAAAAACGGACGGTCAAGCCTCCCATGACCCGAAGATTTGTGTTAGCAAAGGCTGAACTTTCAAAAGTTTGGGACAAGACGAACCTGCTAAACCCAAACCTTCATTCATTGCGTTTGTTGCACTACTGGGGCTTGGGACAAATACCACCAGTATTGTAAACTGTCAAGGACTTCAAACCTTCGCCCTCGCCCGGCTTCAAGTTGGTTTGAGCCAGTTGACGGTCGTTCAGAACAACCGCTAAGCGGGGATGAAGTAAGTTGGCAACGACTTTGCTCAACAAAATTTCTTCCTGGCTTTTTGCCGTCAATTCCTTCAACCGTTCTTCAAGCAAGTCCTTTCGGTGGATTTTTCGGAGCTCCTCAGCAAGTTCTTCAGATTTCATTGCGAAATCAGAATCGCTTAGCGAGCGAACTCGGTCAACTAATTCTGTCAAGCGTTGGACAAACTCGCCTCTCTCCTCGGGTGGGTAGGGACCTCCTTTGACTTCAATTTGCTTCGCCAACCCTTCAATGATTTGCGCCTTCCTGCGGGCGTAAATGTTTGGTGGAATTTGACGGAGCCGTTCAAGGGCTTTAATGTAGCCAGCGTTATTCGGCGCTTGTCCAACCCGAACTGGGTCTCTCAAGTTCTTCGGTGGAATTAGGCAAGGCTTGTAGTCAATGAGAACCTGCTTTTGCTCGTCGGTAAGAATTGAAAAAACTTGAGCCGCAATTTCTCGTAACTTCACCGACTGAGAATTAGGCTGCGGAATCAACCCTGCCTGACGTGCCAATTGACCAGCACGAAGCAACATCGGTTGAGGGATGCTCCGGTCGTTAATCAAAAGTTGCCTCATCCCTTGGAGAACACGAACAAGTTCGTTGAAGGCCACAGGGTTGACGGTGGCTTGCGATGTGGGGAAGTAGTTGCTTGCCGTTTGAGCCAATTCGTGAAGTTGCCTCAATTGCTCAGGTGTCATGTAAAGCCCGTTGATCAAGTTCAAGATGTTGATGTCTGTCCTTAGCGTCTTGACAGTTCGTTCGAGTTCAAGGAACTCGCTATCTAAGAGAGGTTGAATTGGCGATGTAGGGAGACCAAGTTGCCTTTCCAAAACGCTGACAAGGGCAGAGTTAAGCAGGAAGCGACCAAGCGGTTTGATTTCTCCATATTCAGCCCGATGGATTTCCGCTAACTCTCTGCGGATTTCAGCCACAAGGTCAGAGTTAGAATTCGCCCGTTTTGAAACAGGGAGCAATCGCACTTTCAAAACCGTTCCCAAACTGGTTGAATGCATTTGCTCTGCAATGGAGCGTTGTTCGTCTGTCAGAAGGTTTGAAGCCTCTTCCGCTAAAGGTGCGAGTGAATCCGATAGCCATTTCGCCAAGTTTTTGCCCTTTAAGTTAGTGACGGCAGTTTTTCGCTCCGTTTCAGGTGTGAAGCCGACATTGAGCAAATCTTCGGCACGAAATGCAGTGAAGGCTTCAACTTGCTCTCTCAAAACCTCACGCATTCGTTCGCGATACTCTGACCAAACTGCTTGAGCCTTTCTGGAGATTTCAAGTAACTTTTGAGCCTGTTCTGGGAAAAGTTGCATTTCCTTGACTGCGCGCAGGGCTGCGAGTTCAGCGGCGAGAGGTTGAATTTGTTCAAGGGCTTCACTGGGCGAAAGTGATTGAGCCGAAGCAAAGCCAATGGCGAGGCAAATCACAATTGAAACGCCCATCCCTCGCTTTAACATCGCCCATCTCCTCCTTTGTTTTACCGTTGCTGTCAATTTTTGACGATAAGTTGGCATCAAGGTTTGTGACGGTTTTGTGACAGGATAATCGTTCACAGAACTCAACCTTCACCTTACATCCTCAACCACTTCCGTTCTCGGCAACACAACTTTGTCAACCCAAACTTTGACTCCGGGGTAGAAGACACATCGGTCACCGATGCGGGCGCCATCGCCAATGACGCACCCGAAGCGTTCCATGCCAGTGTCAATGAGTTGTCCTTTAACCACTGAACGGACGGTTATGCCTGTTGGGACTTTTGAAAAGACCTTAACTTCGTTCCCGATCACTGCATTATCGCCGAACACGCTCCATTCAATCTCTGAATCCTCACCGATTTGAACATTGTCAAGAAGGACGCTGTCTTCAATGTGAGCACCTCGTTTGATGCGACAGTTTTCACCTATAACCGTTCTGACAATATCGCAACCTTCGCCGATGACACTTCCTGCACCTATAATGGATGGACCGACAATTTTTGCGCCAGCACCTACTTTTGCTCCCACTTCAATCCTGACATCTCCAACCAACTCAGCGGTTGGGTGGACTTCACCGAGAACTTGAGGTGGCGGCAGCAAGTTATCAATTCGGTTTGTTCCCCACAAGTTGATTAGATGTTTGGTCGAGAGCACAACATCCCAAGGGTAAGTGACAGGCATCCAACCAACCTCAGTCACGACAGCCTTCAAACCAATTTGCACCAAGTTAGGCATTATGTCTGGCAATCGGATTTCTCCATCTTCTGCTGGAGGAATTTTTTTGAGCCAATCCATTGCCTCCGCTGGTAGAGTCCAAGCACCTGTGCTGACCAACGCTCTCGGTGGTGCTTCTTTCGGTTTTTCGTGAATTCGGTGGACATAGCCGTTGGCGACTTCAACGACGCCGAACCTTTGAGGTTGATGGTGCCAAGCAACTATGAGCGATGGGACAGTCTTTGCTCCTTCCCTTAAAGCCTCTGGAAGCAATAGATCGTCGCCGTTGAGGACCATGAAGGGTTCTCCCTTGACAAAATCTTCTGCTTGCAAAACCGCATGCCCAGTCCCCAACGCTTGTTCTTGCAGAGCGTAATCAATCCGAACCCCTTCAAAAGATTTTCCAAACCGCCCTTCGATTTGCTCCCGTTCAAACCCAACGACAAGGATGACATGCTCAATCCCAGCGCTTTTGAGCCCGCGAACGAGATGGCTCAAGTTCGGTTCGTTTGCCAACTTCAAGAGCGGTTTGGGTTTTCGGACAGTGAGAGGATAAGTTCGCGTTGACAAACCTGCAGTCAAAATCACAGCCTTGCGAAGCATCTCACTCCCCCTCTCAGATTTCTCATCTCGGTGGAGATGAACCCTTCGCAACAGGAAGGATTTTTCACCAACGATGACCTAATATGTTGGCACCAAAGGCGACCAACCATCGTCAAGTTGCATCAATTCGTCAAAAGTGACCCTGCGCCCTCTATCCAGCGATAGGCGAATTAAAAGCCCCACATATGATGCAGCAACACCGTTGTCAATACCGCAATAGACCATGTTTGGGTCACCTGCACGGACTGCATCAAAGAAGTTTTGCAAATGCTCAAGGGTATCGCCAGGCTGACCTTGACCAGTTATCCGTTCCCCTTTGTCCCTCAAAACGATGTAAGCGCCTAAAACATCGATAGCCCCTTTCGTCCCAACGAAATGAGCAGCCATGCCCGTAAAACCTTGCGGACTGATCCAACCGTGCGAGTAACGGACGATGAGACCGTTCGGGTATTCAAGGACGGCTGTGTAGTAGTCGGTGACATTGCGTTCGGGGTTGTTAGGTTCAATCACATTGCGCCTTCCGACTACATATGCAGCAACGGGATGGCTTCTCGTCACCCACCACATCAAGTTGAACTCGTGGACAGCCTGTTCCAACATCCAATCGCCAGACAACTCTCGCTTGTTAAACCATCGTCCCAAACTTGCCCAGTTGTTGTAGCGATGGAAACGACCTTCAAGCAGTTCACCGATTTCGCCTTCGTGCACTCTCCTGATGACATCAGCGCGACCTCGGTGAGCACCCCATTGAAAACCGATTTGCACGACGACTTTCGGGTTCTTCTTTCGGGCTTCAAGAATTGCCCTGACTTCGTTCATCGTAATAGCGAGCGGTTTCTCGCCGTAAAAGTGTTTGCCCGCATTCAAAGCGTCAACATACATGGTCGCATGCCAGTTGCAAGGTGTGGCGATGACAAGACAATCAATGTCGTTGCGGGCAAGCAAATCGCGGTAATGAAACACTCCCTTGTCACCCAAAGCCTCAGGGCGATGTTTTTGCACTTCTTGAACGGTGGCGATTGCTCTTTCGCGATTTTGGTCATTGATGTCACAGACAGCGACAATTCGGATGTTCGGTAATTTGAGCGTTTCGCGAAGCAAACCTGTTCCGCGCCCACCGACACCGATGAAAGCGCAACGCACCTCTTTAGGCTGAGCATTGACGGAAGACGAAAACACACTAAATGCAATGGCTGAGGATGAAGTCTTCAAAAACTCCCTTCGTCCCATCCGCTCCTTCATCTCACAATCTCCTCCTTTCAAAAATTGTCAACTCGGCAGACCCATTGCCCCAAATTAGAGCACTTTGCTACTTTAGTCCGTCTACATTGTCGCACCGAAAATGTGTCAAGGTTTTTGCTCCAACGGGTAATAGTAGGGTTGGACGAACGGGCGAGGTGCTGGGCGAGGCAATCCAAATCCAGGTTTTTCTGGAACTTGCCATTCAAAAGGGAGGCAAGGCGCAGAGAAAGGTGGAAGTTCAATGACGAGTTTTCGTGCGGCGCTCAATTGAGCAACCCGCCTGTTCAATTCGGAAAGTTTCCTTTCCAGTTCGCTAATTTTCCGCTCCGCTTCAGCAAGTCGTTTCTCCAATGCATCCACTTTTTTAGCGACATCTTCGTCTTGCGATTTTTGCCCTGCTGTCCATCCGACTAAAAACAAAGCAAACACAACGGCTGCGATAACGAGCCAACGCATCGCCGCTCACCTCCAGTCGGCGAACGCTCCCACCCGCAATTTTGCCATGCTGAGATCCCTTGAGTAAAACTCTTCGGTCTGCGTTTTTATCGCCTTCTTTCAAGCTGGCATTTGTCAGAATGTGTAAAACTTATGGAGGTGAACAATAGACAAACCGTCAATAGTAAGGAGGGCGCCGTTGATGGCTGAAATGGAGCGTTACAACCCCCAGGAGATTGAACCAAAGTGGCAAAAACGCTGGAATAATTCGCAATTGTTCAAAGTGAGCGAAGACCCATCCCGCCCAAAGTTCTACTATCTTGACATGTTCCCCTATCCTTCGGGGGAACTTCACATGGGTCACATGCGCAACTACATTATCGGCGATGTCATAAGCAGGTTCAAGCGGATGCAAGGCCTCAATGTTTTGCACCCGATGGGCTATGACGCTTTTGGTTTGCCTGCGGAGAACGCTGCCATCCAATATGGCTACCATCCTGCTGATTGGATTGACAGATGTATCTCAAGGATGCGACAACAATTTGATATGTTGGGCATAAGTTTTGATTGGGACCGTGAAATCCGAACATGCGACCCTGAATACTATCGCTGGAACCAGTGGCTATTCTTGAAACTTTACGAGCGGGGCTTAGCTTATCGTCGCCCAGCACCAGTCAACTGGTGTCCTTCTTGTCAAACAACACTCGCTGACGAAGAAGCGGAGCGAGGAGTTTGCTGGCGGTGCGGAACACCCGTGACGAAAAAGTGGTTGGAGCAATGGTTTTTGCGAACGACTGCCTATGCCGAGCAACTCCTCCAAGACCTTGAATTGCTGGAACATTGGCCTGAGCGGGTCAAAATCATGCAACGAAACTGGATCGGCAAAAGCACTGGCGTTGAGTTTGATTTTGAAGTTGATGGACTTGACGAAAAGGTACAGGTGTTCACCACACGAATTGACACCGTTTACGGTGTGACTTTTGTCGTCCTTGCTCCAGAACATCCCCTTGTCCCAAAACTTATTAAGCACTCACATAGGAAGGCGGAACTTGAAAAAGCAGTCACTGAATTGCTGATGGAGAGCATGGAAGAACGAACCGCCGAGACGGCAGAGAAGCGAGGTTTCTTCCTTGACGCTTACGCCATCCACCCGCTTACGGGAGAAAAAGTCCCCATTTGGACAGCAAACTATGTGCTGATGGAATACGGAACCGGTGCGATAATGGCAGTCCCTGCTCATGACCAACGAGACTTGGAATTCGCTCGCCAATATGGTTTGCTAGTCAAAGTCGTCATCAAGCCACCCGATGCTGACCTTGACGAAGCAACGATGACAAAAGCATATGTTGAGCCGGGCATCATGGTTAACTCTGACCAGTTCACAGGCATGTGGAGCGAGGAAGCGAAAGAAGCCATCGCCGACCATATGGAGAAATTAGGGGTCGGCAAACGCAGTGTCCAGTATCGGCTGCGTGATTGGCTAATTTCCCGTCAACGCTATTGGGGCACACCTATCCCCATCGTTTACTGCGATGATTGTGGTATCGTTCCTGTGCCTGAAGACCAATTGCCCGTTTTGCTGCCGAGGGATGTGAAAATTACGGGCAAAGGTGGCTCTCCTCTTTCTCAAGTTCCAGAATTCGTCAACACGACCTGCCCTAAATGCGGTAAACCTGCAAGGCGCGAAACTGACACGATGTCAACATTCGTTGACTCGTCATGGTATTTCCTGCGCTTTTGCGACCCCAAGAATGACCGAGCCATATTTGACCCCGAAAAAGTCAACTATTGGATGCCTGTTGACCAATATGTCGGTGGAATTGAACACGCTGTCGGACACCTGATGTATTCTCGGTTCATCACGAAGGTGCTTTACGATTTGGGCTTGGTCAACTTCCGAGAGCCTTTCGCTCGCCTGTTCACGCAAGGGATGATTTACCACGAGGCTTACTGGTGTCCAAAGTGTCAGACCTATCGCCGACCGAAAGAAGTTGACAGAACCGGAATGGATGGCAAGGTCGTTGCCATTTGCAAAGTTTGCGGAAGCGAAACGCAAATTACCCTTGACAAAATGAGCAAGAGCAAACTCAATGTCGTCACACCAGAAGAGATCTGTGAGCGCTACGGTGCCGACACAGGTCGGCTGTTCATTCTGTTCCTTGGTCCTGCTGACCAAGATGCTGAATGGACGCCTGTTGGTGTGGAAGGTTGCTACCGGTTTTTGGGAAGGTTGTGGCGGACAGTGCTTGCGGCTATCGCCAATAACTTGTTCTTGCAGGATTGGCGAGAGAGCTTACCTGCGGTGAAACCAAACCTGAAGGAAGACGAAAGAGTCTTGCGGCGCAAAGTCCATCAAACGGTCAAAACAGTCACCGAAGACATTGAGGGCTTTCGGTTCAACACCGCTATTGCAGCGATGATGGAACTGCTAAACGAATTGCAGCCGTTCGTGGAACAAGTGGGGCGCAGGATTGAGGAAACGGAGCGAGAAGAAAGTAAAGTCGTCGTGTCAGAAGGGATTGATTTGACCCTGAGGATTTTGCATCCCTTTGCACCGCACATCACCGATGAATTGTGGGAACGGCTGGGTAACGAGGGCAGTTTGTTCACCCAATCCTGGGCAGAAGTAGATGAAGAGGCATTGGTGGAAGAGACAGTCACAATAGTCGTGCAAGTCAACGGTCGCGTTCGCGGGCGCATCGTCGTTCCTGTTGGCGCTGACGAGGAGTTAATCAAACAGCAAGCCCTTCAAGAGCCCAATGTCCGCACTCACCTTGAAGGCAAACAAATCAAACGCATCATTATCGTGCCCAACAAAATTGTCAACATAGTGGCATGAGTGATTTCGGAAAGTTTGTAAATGTCAAAAATCTCTTGTCTCCCTAACCTTAAAAACCACACTACACTTTTGCGCGGTGATGAAGAATGACGAGGTTGAACGAGAATGAGGCAGTGCTGGTTGTCGTTGATGTGCAGGAGAGGTTCATGTCAGTTTTGTTTGATGCTGAGCGTCTTGTCAAAGCCTGCCGATTACTAATAGGTGGTGCGAAAACCTTGGGCTTACCTATCTTGGTCACCGAGCAACTTCCGGATAAACTTGGTCCGACAGCACAAGAACTGAGAGAGGCTCTCGGGGATGATTATCGCCCCATTGTCAAGGCTGAATTCAGCGCTTTCGCCAATGAAACTTTTCGCCGAACTTTCACCTCAACAGGGCGAACCCAATTGATAGTCTGCGGGATTGAAGCCCATGTCTGTATCCGCCAAACCGTTTTGGATGCTTTAGACCTCGGCTATGATGTTTTTGTCGTAGAGGACGCAATATCTGCACGCTATGAGTTCCTCTGGAGGTCTGGAGTCCAAAGTTGTGTGGAAGCAGGAGCAAGGAGGACAAACGCGGAGGCAGTTTTGTTTGAATTGATGAAAACTGCGGAGCACAAACGATTCCGCGAAGTGCAAGCAATTGTCAAGGAAACCGCACCCCAAATTTATGGTAGCAGGTGAAAAGAATGGGTGAAATGGTTGCCCCTATCCCAGAAGCAATGGCGGTTGACGGGAAGATACCGAAGGAAGTTTGGACAATTGAGACGGAAGAGCAATTGATAGAAGCGGTTCTCAAAGCGCAAGAAAATTTGCTCGCGCTCATCCCCTTGGGCAACGGCACAAAGCGCCACATTGGACTTCCACCCACTCGCTATGATGTTTCACTGTGGTTGCGCCCGATGAGTGGCATCGTGGAATACTCGCCCGAAGATTTGGTCGTCATCGTCCGAACTGGAACGACCTTGACAGAATTGCAACAAATTCTTGCTGAAAAAGGACAATTCTTGCCCATTGACCCACCTTTCCCTGACACTTCAACTATCGGCGGCATCGTGGCAACAGCATATACAGGACCGTGCCGATGCCTTTACGGTGCTGTCCGGGAGCATTTACTTGGCATCAAGGTCGTGCAACCTGATGGAACCGTTACCCGTTTTGGAGGTAAAGTTGTCAAGAATGTTGCTGGCTACGATATGACGAAACTTTATGTCGGCTCTTTTGGAACATTGGGTGTCATCAAGGAGGCAGCCTTTAAGGTGCGCCCGTTGCCGGAACATAAAGCAACTTTGTTGCTCTGGAGCGATAAACTTGACGCAATTGAAGGCTTTTTGAACCAATTGACGCTCAGCGATGTCGCACCGAGTTTTGCGGAGTTGCTCAACGAAGCAGCGATGAGACAAATAGGACTGCAAGAACTCTTTGCCATTGAAAGACAATACTGTCTTGTGCTGGGGTTTGACGGATTCCAAGAAGAGGTGGACTGGTGGCTAAGGGAATCAAGGCGAATTGCATCGGAGGCGAATTTGTCTGTTGGTCAAACTTTTGAGGTTGATGCAGAATCGACTGTCAGGGAAAAGGTTAGAGATGCTCATGCGGGAGCGAACGCAAGTTTAGTTCTCAAGGCTATACTGCCTTCATCGGAAGTCTGTTCGTTCGCCCGTCAGGCTCAACAAGCCTTTGGAGAAACGAGCGGTGTCATTGCCCACAGTCTGAACGGGATCCTGCGCTTGATGGTGTTTGAGGAATTTGAAGGGGCAAAGGGAGAGGCAATTCACGACCTTTTAGAAAAGGCAGTTCAAAAGGGCGGCAACTTGCTTGTTGAGAAAGCGCCGTGTGAGTTAAAGCCCAACTTTCCTGTCTGGGGGAAGCCAAATGCATCGTGGACGCTTATGAGACGATTGAAAGAAACCCTTGACCCAAACAACATTTTTTCGCCAGGGCGAATGTTTTGATTTGCTGCAGAAATCGTGGTCGTAAAGGCAACGCCGCAAAAACTTTGGTTAGGAAACTTAGTCCTGTGAAAGGGCAGGTGAAAATAATGGCAGCAACGATGGTCACAAAAGGAAGACCAACCTTGAGGCTTGACAACGAAACTTTTGAGTTCTTGATGGATTGCGTTCACTGCGGTTTTTGCTTGACCGTTTGTCCGACTTTCGCCTTGACGGGAGATGAAACGGACTCGCCGCGCGGTAGGCTTTACTATATGCGGTTGCTCGCCGAGGGGAGAATTAACCCGAACGAGTCGGTCCTCACACACCTTGACAGGTGTTTGGAGTGTCGGGCTTGTGAAACTGCTTGTCCTTCGGGGGTTAGATACGGTTTTTTGATGGAATTAGCCCGCTCTCAACTCGCAGAACAAGGCAAAGGTCCGACTCGCAAATCCATTTTTCACACCTTCCTAATTAAGCACATTTTGCCCTACCCGAAAAGGTTGGAGATGGCGTTGTTGCCTTTGAGGATTGCTCAGTTGCTGAAAATTGATGGGCTGCTTGAAAGCGTTCCCTTTTTCTCTCGTGCAGCGAGGATGATCCCTCCGTTGCCTTCAAGATCATGGCAGCACCTACCAGAAATCTTCCCTGCAAAGAATGAAAGGAAGTTAAGGGTCGGTTTGATGACGGGTTGTGTCAACAGCGTTGTGCTGAGTAGGACAAACTGGGCAGTATCGGAGGTTTTGTCGGCGTCTGGTTGTGAGGTCGTTATTCCGCCAAATCAAGGTTGCTGTGGTTCTATCCTGCTTCACATCGGTCACCACAAAGAAGCAAAGGAATTAGCCAGAAAACTTATCTTGACTTTTGCTCGTTACGAGCCTTTGGATGCTATTGTCGTCACTGCTGCTGGATGTGGTGCGACCATGAAAGATTACAGTCATTTGTTCGCTGATGAACCCGATATCGCAGAATTGGTGAAGGGATTCGCTGCAAAGGTCAAAGACTTTTGTGAGTTGGTTGATGAGGTAGGTCTCCCATCGCCACTCAGACCGCTAAATTGGCGCGTAACTTATCACGACCCTTGCCACCTCGCTCACGGCCAGAACATTCGTGAGCAACCGAGGCGATTAATTCGTCAAGTGCCCGGTGTTGAATTTGTTGAGTTTCCTGAGGCAGATTGGTGCTGCGGGGGTGGGGGTGCTTACAGTTTGCTTCAACCGGAATTTTCGGATGCAGTCTTGGACAGGAAAATTGCCAACATAAAAGCGACAGGTGCAGATGTAGTTGTGACCGCAAACATTGTCTGCATAATGCAAATTTGGTATGGCATTAGAAAACACCGACTCAATGTCCGCCTAATGCACATCGCTGACTTTCTTAGGTCAGCACTTTCGCATTAGCAATTTTCAAGAAAGAGAGGCGCATGAAAATGTCGGTGCATGGAACGGTTCTTCTCGTTCGCTCTGACATCAATTCCCCTTTGGATGGTTGGTCGTGGTATGGAGCACACCAGTTGATGGAAATCGTTGGCATCCCGTTTCATGAGGACAGTGAGGAGTGGGAGAACACCGAGGTCATCGTTGTCCCTAACTTAAGCCGCCCCAATCGGGTTTTGGAATTTGTCAAGAGAGCGGTTCAATCTGGGAAAGTCGTTGTTGTCGGTTGCGATGTCGCTCTCTCCTTGCTTCAGGATAACATTGACATTTCTGCAGTCCCAATCAATCCCATCCCCTTGCCGCCAACAGAACCAAGCGATCTATTGCCGCTCCGTGCCTACGCTCTTTTGCCCCCTTCCTTCACAGGGACAACTTTGCCCCTTTTGGGTGAGCCGTTACTCTTCCCTTCAACAAAACTTTATCTTGGCGCAATCAAAACCTTTGATGGGCGTCAGGGTTCTTTGGCATGGGTTAAACAAATCGGTGATGGAGCTTTGATAGTTTTGGGAGGGCGAATTTTTGAGACTTGCGGTTTGCTTCTCTCACGCTTCTCCTGGTTTGCCAACCTGTATCGGCGAGATAGTTTCCTGCACCGAATTGATCCGCTCTGGGATGAACAATTGAAACCTTGGCACCGCTTTCCTGTTGTTAGTTTCTATGCCCGTTTTTTCGCTTGGCTGTTGAGCGTTGTGCTTTGGGAGCGGGGTAAACTCCTCCCTCTCCGTTGGTGCTTACCCCACCAAGACGGAGTGCCTCATCGGATGGCATTGACCGCTTTACATGATGTTGAAATCGTTTACGATGACCCTGTTTGGAAGCGACCAGATAATCCGAACTACTGCTTTGCGCAATGGCTTGATTTAGAGGAGAGGTTGAATGTAAGGTCTGCCTTCTTTTTCCTCTCACCAGTAACCTCGTTACCGCCACATTGGCGACTCAACTACGAAATCAGTGACGAACCCGTTCTGGCAGCACTTGACTTGATTGAAGAAAAGGATGGGGAAGTAGGTTTGCTCAGCATCGCCCATGCAAGTGAAAATGCGTTGGCAATGGAGAGGGAAAAGTTGGAAGATTTGGGTGGAGTTTTCGTTTGGGGAGTCAGGAGTTATAGGTTCGGAAACACACCGGCTTCTGTTCGGCACAAATCTGCAGTGGGCTTTGCATACGATGCAAGTTGGTTCGCTGGTCAAAACGAACCGTCGTTCCTGACAGGCTGTGCCCATCCTTTCAGACCTTTGGATGCTGAGCGATGGCAAGTTTTGCCATTGGTTGAGTTAAGCGCTGTCTTGGACGACCGAGTTTTGTTTGGGGAATTGACTGAAAGGCACAGAGACGGGGATGCAACTCATTCTGGAATTCAGTTCTGCGAAACGGTTCTGGCTCTCAATGGAACTGCTTGCCTCAGTTGGCAACAACACACCTTCAACCAAAGAGCAACGTCCTTTGAAGGACTCATCCTCCATTGCCGACAATTGACAGAAAATGCACTTTGGTGTCCGTCACCGAGGGAAGTTGCAGAATGGTGGACGATTCGCAACGATGTTGGAATTTCCATAAGCCCAGTCGGAAGGCGTTGGTGGCGGGTTGACATCTTTCCACCTGACGACCTTAACGAAGAAGTTGCGTTTGTTTTGTCAATCCCTGCACCGAAAAAAGTTCAGGCTCTGAGGGAGAAGTCAATTTTGTCAACCCATTGGCTCGGAGTATGGGGCACGATGAATATCTGGGGCGTTCCCTTAATCTTGGAACCGGGCGAACACATCACCTTGAGCGTTGGGGTTACAATTTGAGGTAGAGAAGAATAACTGAACGGCGAGTTTTGGGTAAGAAAAAAAAACGGCTTGCCAAATTTTCTCAAAGCCTGAGGTGATGACTGATGCCGCTGCAAATTGGTTCCCGTGAATTGGATGAAGGCATTGTTTTGTTGGAACTTAAAGGTAGCATGGATGCGGCGGTGCAAAACGAAATCCTTGATGCGTTTAACGATGCCATCCGCAGGGCAGAAAAAGGACTTATCATCTCCCTTGACAGTGTTGATTTCATGGACAGTTCAGGCATAGGTGCTCTCATGAGGGCATGGGGTGAAGCGGAGAACAACGGTCTGAAATTCGCCGTCGTCTTGCGTCAACCGAGGCTGAGGAAACTGCTTGACACTTTGGGTTTACTTGACACCATCCCCAATTTTCTCACAATCAGCGACGCAATAACTGAATGGAAAACACAGGAAGAGCGAGAGAAGTGGGAGGTCAAACCTTTAACCCCTCAGACGAAAGTGAGCGAGAAGGAATTTCTAACGCCAACCGAACTACCAACGGCAACCCGCTGGCGAATGGAGTTGCAACTTGCATGCGAACCCGAGTTGATCGCGGTTGCCAGATTGGCATGCGCTACATTTGCATCTCAGTTTGGGTTCGGTTTGGACGAACTTGAAGACATTAAGTTGGCTGTCTCCGAAGCCTGCACCAATGTCATCCAACACGCCTACGAAGACAGAACCGGGCAGCAATTCACCGTTTGCTGCTGGGCTGAAGAAAACTCTCTCGTCATTGAAGTTAGGGACAAAGGACGAGGGTTGCAAGGAGAGGTTCAGAGTCACTTCGGGATGAAAATCATTCAGGCAGTTATGGACTTCATGGAATTTCGGTCCAAGGAAGGAGAAGGAACGATCGTTCGGATGGTGAAGAAGCGGAGAATTTGACGGAGGCGTCAAGTAATGAACGAGCGGCAACTGAAGCAAATGGACACCGAGGAACTGTTTCGGTTGTGGCGAGAAACCAAAGACCCAAGGATACGGGACGAATTAGTTTTCCGATATTTGGATTTGGCGAAGGCTTTAGCGAGAAGGTTTATGGGCCGGGGCGAACCTTTGGAGGATTTGGTTCAAGTCGCCATTTACGGACTCATCAACGCTATTGACAGATATGACCCAGAACGAGGGACGAAGTTTGAAACATTCGCATACCCAACGATTTTAGGCGAATTGAAGAGACACTTCCGAGATACCGTTTGGGTAATGCAATTGCCACGAGGTCTTCAGGAACTCAATCAAAAGGCGTATAAGTTGGTTGACATTCTTACACAGAAACTTGGTCGCCCACCAACCATGACCGAACTGGCTCAGGAGTTGGGAATCAACGAAGAGCAGGTGATTGAGGCTCTTGAGGCTGCCAATGCGTATGAAACTTTATCGTTGGAGCAAGAAGTTATGATGGACGAGGAGGATAAGCCCCAACCCCTTGAAGAGTTGGTGACAGTTATGGAAGATGAAGCGGTGGAGAAGTGGCAGAAGCGACAACTGCTTGAAGATGCAATGAGGGTTTTGGACGATAGGGAGCGCAAAATTGTTGAGATGCGCTTTTACGATGACCTAACACAAACTCAAATCGCTCAAAAACTTGGAATTTCGCAAATGCATGTCTCTCGGTTGCTGCGAAGGGCGCTTCAGAAGATGAAAGCACACCTGAAAGGGACTGAAAGAGGGCGACTTGACATCGGGCGTTGACAAAGAGACACTGACAAGGAGGAGTTGAAGGGGATGGCCCAACTGCCTCGCCTGCCAAGCCCTTGGACGCCTGAGCAGATTCAGTGGCTCAAACGCATTGGGCTTGTGATTTTCGTCTTGTTGGTTGTTTTCTTCTTTTGGCAGATTCGCAGCATTATCCCACTCTTCCTCGTCGGCTTCTTCATTGCCTACCTCCTTGACCCTTTAGTTGACAGGCTGGAGGAACGAGGTTTTTCGCGAACGAGTGGGACTATTGTCGTGTTTTCGGTCTTCTTCTTAGTGGCGTTAGGCTCGGCTCTAATAATTGTTCCGCCCCTAATTGACCAAATTTTGTCCCTCGTCTCGGCTTCCTTACCACCGAGTGGTCGTTATTACTTGCTTGCCCTTCAAGCCATTGGGTTCGTTGAGGAGAAAATACTCAAGGGCGAAATCCCTGTTTTCTTGGAACAGGCTCTTCAAAGGGTTCTGGAGCAACTTGGGAATTTCTTGTTGACAAAAATTCAAGGCGCTATTTCAACATTGACAGGATTGTTGTCTTTGGTTGTCCTGCCTTTCATCGTTTTCTTCTCATTGCAGGTTGTTGACCCAATTCGGGAGAGAATCAGGTATTGGGTTCCAGCGGAATATCGCGAACCACTCTCCGAATTGACCAAAGAGGTTGGGCAATTGGTCGGAAGGTATGTGAGAGGCTACATCGTCCTTTGCTTCGCTGTTGGAGTAACCGAAACCCTTTTCTTGGCGGTTTGCCGATGGCTTTTTGGCATAGACTATGTCTTGGCTGTGGGCATATTCGGTGGCTCAACTTATGCCATCCCCTACTTTGGTGCTCTCTTGACAACATTGATAGGTGGGTTGGTCGCCTACACGACGGCGCACCATCACCAAATTTTGTGTGCGGTCATTGTTGCTGCAGGTTTGACAGTCATCAACCAATCCTTTGACTGGCTCATCATGCCGAGAGTCGTCGGGCGACAAGTTGGTTTACATCCCTTGACAGTTTTGTTCGCAGTGATGGCTGGGGGGACAATGCTTGGGATTTTGGGAATGTTGCTGGCAGTGCCGATAGCAGGTGCTGTCAAGATAACGCTGCAAACTGTCTTACCAAGACACTTTGCATCGATGACAGAAGAAACAAGCACTGTTAAAATGACGACAGGTAATTGTGAAAAGCGAGGTGAGGAGCAATGAAAGTCACCCGTCGGACATTGTTGAAATTGACGGGAGGAGCCGCCGCGTTGAGCGGCGCAGGAGTGCTCGGCTGGCAAATCGTTAAAGAGCACGAAAAGAGCAGTGCAGTTGCCGCCGATGATTTGCTTCAAGTAAAAGTTCAGGGGGTTTACAGTGACCCTATTGGTGCAAGGGTCGTTTTCCTGACTCCCGAAGATGAAAGTAAAGTGTTGAGGGTCTGGATCGGAGAGGCGGAAGCGATGGCGATTTCTGCTGCCCTAAACGAAATCCCTTTCCCAAGACCAATGACCCACGATCTGCTACTTAGCGCTATAAAAGCGTTGGGAGGGAAAGTGGAACGGGTCGTTATAACTGACTTGAGGGATAACACCTTCTACGCAACGATCGTCCTGCGAGACGAAAAAGGTCTGAAGGAGTTAGATGCTCGCCCTTCAGATAGCATCGCTTTAGCCCTTAGGGCAAAAGCACCCGTTTTCCTCTCGCCCAAAGTCCAAAAGGCTATGGAACGGTTGACAGACATACCAACCCCACCAAAACCCGAAAAACCTTCTCGCCCCCAACGAGGCATAGAGACTTAGTCTTGCCATTTTATCGCTTAAGACGAGAAGCAAACGAGTATACTGAACAGAGCACTGAACCTCGCACATACGGTGGTGAAAAGGAGAGTGAGGGAGCGGTTTTTGAGAGCCTGTAAGCGGCAACAAACTGATTGCACACCTGTTTGGTTCATGAGGCAAGCAGGACGGTATTTGCCCGAATACCGCAAGTTGCGAGAAAAATTCGGTTTTGGGGAACTGTGCAAAAATCCAGAATTGGCAGCAGAAGTGACTTTGATGCCTTTGAAACGCTTTCCCGTTGATGCCGCAATTATCTTCGCCGACCTGATGACACCTCTTGAACCAACAGGAGTTAAGTTTGAATTGCGCGAAGGTGTAGGTCCAATCATTCAAGAACCAGTTCGCTCTTTGAAGGATGTTGAGAATTTGTTTGTGCCGGAATCCGACGGAATCGCACCAGAGACATTGCAAGCAATTCGCTTTGTCAAGGGGGAGTTGAACGGAATACCTCTCATCGGCTTCTCAGGTGCTCCCTTTACCCTCGCCAGTTATTTGGTGGAAGGTAGAGGAACGAGGGATTTTGTCTTGACAAAACAATTCATGTTCTCCGAGCCCAAAACTTGGCATCGGCTCATGGAGAAACTGACGAGTTTGGTCGTTCGTTTCTTGAAAGCGCAAGTAGCAGCAGGGGTTGACGCAGTGCAAATTTTTGACAGTTGGGTTGGTTGCCTGTCACCCAATGATTACAACGAGTTCGTCTTTCCTCACATGAAACGGCTTTTTGAAGAGACCAACGAACTTGGTGTTCCGAGGATTCACTTCGGAACGGGAACGGCGGCACTGTTAACTATGATGAAAGAGGCTGGCGGAGAAGTTATTGGCTTGGATTGGCGAGTTCATTTAGATGAAGCGTGGAGAAGGCTCAACTTTGAAGTTGCAGTTCAAGGCAACCTTGATCCGGCAACTTTGCTTGGACCTTTTGAGTTCGTTCAAAAGCGAACCCTTGACATTTTGAGGCGAGCGGGTGGGCAGGCAGGTCACATTTTCAATTTGGGACATGGCATATTGCCACAAACTGACCCTGACATTGTCGCTCGATTGGTTGACCTCGTCCATTCCGCTTCGCAACATTTGTCGTAGGAACATGAAGAGTAAGACAGCTAACATGATTACGGGGCAAGAAAGGCAAAGGAAAAGATGTGACGCTTCCTGTAAAACACTGAAAAATTAACAAAGTTAAGGTGAAGCCTGAAAGACGGAGGGCGAGAAGGTGAAACTTATGAACCGAGTGTCAATTGTCAGCAAACTGGCAAAAGTTTTGCAGGTGAATGAGTCCGAAGCGGAACGGATTTTGAAGGCTTTCGCCCAAGTCATTGGTCCGATAGCCACTGAAGTCCCACCTTACTTTGAACGCTGCTTTGAAACTCAAATACAGCTGGTTCTCCAGAGGATTGAGAATTTAGAGCCTTCAACTCAGCAGCAATTTGCCGAGTTTCGGCACTATGTTAATAGACGAATTGACTGATTAGAGAAGTGGTTGCTCAGTGTCTTAGTTATGGTGCTTTCGGGAGTTTTAGCCATCATTTTCCGCATCTACTTCGGTGGGTGATTAACCGGGATGTCGTCAGAACAGCATGCAGAGCAACTTCTTGAAAAAGCGGCAAGAGTTGTGGTGGAAAGAGGGATGGAGGTTCCTGCCATCCTGTTTTTAGAGATGCACAAGCCATTGGCAAGCTTAATAGGTCACGCCATTTGGGTTACGCTACCTGTGTGGGCATTGTTTTTTGGAGTAGCAACGACGAACGCTCTTGGTGCTTTACTGTCCAACCCAGAAAGGGTTGAACGGCTCATCCAACGCATTGAGGAACTTAGTGCCGAGCGAGGTGAAAGCAAAAAGAGAGGTGAAGCATAAATGGAACATGCGGATTGGACTACGGTTTACCCTTACTTAGTTTGGACTCTGACTGCGATAATTGGTTTGGGGATTCTATTGGCATCTTTTGGGAAAAAATTGCACATCCGCCGCCTACCAGCAATTGATGCAATTGAAGAAGCAGTGGGAAGAGCCACCGAAATGGGAAGACCGATGCTATTTGTTCCCGGCCTTGCAGGAGTTGATGTTCCGACATTCCAAGCCATCGCTATTTCAGGGCATGTGGCGCGACTTGCTGCTCGCTATCGTAGCCGAATTATTATGCCTGTTACGGACACGGTCATCTTGACGATGGCTGAGCAAGTTTTGCGGGAAGCTTATGCGGAAGGTGGTGCACCTGATGCTTTTCGCCCCGAAGACATTCGCTTCCTCTCAGGTGACCAGTTTGCATTTGCTTCAGGTGTCGTCGGGTTGATGAACCGAGAAAGAGTTGCAGCCAACTTCTTCTTTGGAAGTTTCGCAGCGGAATCCCTCATCCTTGCGGAGACAGGACAAGCCTTGGGTGCAATTCAAATTGCTGGAACACCGTCCACGCTTCAGATCCCCTTCTTCATTGCCGCTTGTGACTTTACGGTGATTGGTGAGGAGTATTATGCGGTCACTGCATACTTGACCCGAGAGCCGATTTTACTTGGTAGTGTTTGGGGACAAGATGTCTGTCGCATACTTTTGACGTCCCTAATCTTCACCACAACTTTGACGCAAAGGTTTCTACCTGAATTTGTCATCAACTTCTTGACGAAGACAGGGTGATGGGTTATGCTGGCACCTATCCAAAACCCAACTTTGAATTGGGTTTTAGTGGCGGGTTCGTTAGTGGTCAGTATCCTTGTTTTGATGGTTTTGCACTCATCTCCGCCTCATGTTCGTCGTTGGGTAATCGTCGGGATTACTTTCCTTGCTGGTCTTTATGTTCCCCTTGAGTTCTACATTCCCAAGCACAACTTCTTGACAATTTGGCGTGACCCGATAGGGGATCTGGTGAGAGTGCTTTCGGGTTTCACCATCGGTTTGGGGATTATCAATTTGGTCATAGTTCACGGTCGCCATATATTGCAACGCACCCCTAACTTTCCCTTCAGTTTGGCATTTTTCGTCGGATTCATAAGCATGACCGTTGTCGGTCTCCTTCACCGCTACAAGCCAGAACTTTGGGCTCAAAAGCCAGGTCCTGGCGAGTTGGCATTTTGGTCGGCGGCTAATAAGGTGTTCTTTGAGGGGATGTTATTGCCACTAACCTCTACCGTCTTTTCACTCCTTGCTTTCTTCATCGTGAGTGCTGCATACAGGGCTTTCCGCATCAGGACAGTGGAGGCGAGTTTACTGATGGTAGCAGCACTGATCGTCATGTTAGCGAATGTCCCTGTCGGGACTTGGCTCACTTCGTGGTTGCCGACAGAGGGTTTTTTGAAGTGGCTGCGCCTTGAAAACGCAGGCCTTTGGCTTACAACTCAAATAAACGCACCGGCTATGAGAGGAATTCTTTTCGGAGCAGCGGTCGGTAGTTTGGGTGCGGCTTTGAGAATATGGCTCAGCATTGAAAAATCCTTCGCCTTCGGCGGGCAATAGGAGGTGACGAAAAAGTGGAAAGGGTAGCAAAATGGTTAACTCAATTTCAAGCAATAGACAGGAGAATTGTCTACTTGTGCGTTGCCATTGCAATCGCCTTGCCTTTCATCGTTCAAGTCCGACTGCCTGTTATTCCAACAATGCCTGTTCAGAAATTTTACGAGGCGGTTGAGAACATCCCGAAAGGGAAAGTTGCTCTCATAGCCGCTGACTTTGATACAGGCACTGAGGGAGAGAATGGACCGCAAGCCCAAGCCGTCTTAGAACACCTGATGCGCAAACGCATCCCGTTCATCATCTTAGGAGTGTCAATACAAGGACCAGAGTTAGTGCAAAGTTACGCTGAGAGGTTAGCAAGCAAATACGGCTATCGTTACGGGATTGACTTTGTGAACTTAGGCTATTTACCCGGCGGTCAGTTAGCTTTAGAGCGGTTTTGCCGAAGTATCTGGCAAACGAAGCCTGTAGATTACAAGCAAAGACCGCTTACTGAACTCCCTTTGATGAAGAAAGTCCGCACTGCAAAAGACATCGGGTTGGTCGCCGAATTTACAGGTTCAGGACTTTTGCAATGGTATGTCGTCACCTTTTGGGCTCAGTTTAAAGTTCCATTGGCTCAAGGTTGCACAGGCATCATCGGTCCTGAGCAGTTCCCTTACCTTGACACGGGGCAATTGTCTGGTTTGATGGTTGGACTTAAGGGGGCAGCAGAGTATGAAGCACTTTTGAACATCCAACGGGAAGGCTTTCGGAGAATGATGCCTCAGTCCTTAGGACATTTAGTCGCACTGTTCCTCATTTTCTTGGGTAACTTAGGTATGTGGTTGACATGGAAGCGAGTTCGTAGAAGAGGTTTGTAAAGCAGCCGTGTGTAGAAAGCAGAGGTGACGATGAAGGTGTTGCCAACAATCAACGAAAACAGTTTCTGGATGCAATTGTTGATTTACTGGATTGGTGCTTTTTGCACCCTCGGCATCTACACCATTCTTTACCGAGAAAACCGAGTCTACCGTTTGCTGGAACACTTTTACATCGGCTTGGCTTTGGGGTTCGGCTTAGTTATAACTATCAACGAAGTGCTCGACAAAGTCTGGTGGCGAGCTATGGCGACCGAACGGCCAAGCACCATCGCTTCTTTTGACAAATCCCCTTCCCTTTCAGGTGTAACTCTTGACAAAGACATCAAAAAAGAAGGTAAGGGCTCATGGCAGTGGCAAGTGAAGGAGAACCCATTGCTGAGGCTGCCAGAGATTCCCACCGATTGGGGAATGCCAAACTATTTGAAACTTTGGCTTTGGTTTGAGAGACCTATACCTGATGGACGCATAACTCTAAGAATTCGTGTGTACAACCCCGACACTAAAAAGACTGTCACGATGAGCAAGGAGATAGCGACTGATTTTTCTGATTGGCGTGAGTTATTGTTGCCTTTGAAGGAGTTTGAAACAAAAGGTGATCCATATCGCTCCTTTGAGAAAGTCGGCAAATACGGAGTTTTAGGCGATGTCGTTGCTGTTGAATTTGAGGCGAATGAAGACTTGCAGAAAAGTGGCATCATCGTTAGGCTGGATGATTTGCGGCATTGTATCGGATACAGGTGGTGGTGGGCATTTGCACTTGTTTTGGGCTTGATGTTCTACACGGTTTTCAGTCCAAGATTTGCTTGGATGAGCAGGATGTCGCTCAGTTTAATGATGGGTCTCGGTGCTGGCTACACTTTCAAGGGTTTCGTCCTTGACATCTGTCCTCACATCGCCAGTTCATTCAAACCTATTTTCGTCGGGCTTGACGCTTGGAAAGTTGGGGTCAACAATGCCATTTTCGTTGCAGTGCTGTTGTGCGTGATGATTTACTTCTTCTTCAGCGTTGAACACCGCCATCCAGTCATTCGTGAACCAGCAAGGCTAGGTCGTTGGTTATTGATGATAACTTTCGGAATCGTCTTCGGTAACACAGTGATGGGTCGTTTCTCCCTCTTCATCAGCAGGCTTGACTTTTTGCTGCTCCAAAACCCTGTTGATGTAGGCAGATGGGAAAAACTCGGTATGGTCATCGGATTAGCCTTTGTTTTATTCGGAGCAGCGTTTTTGTCCGTTGAATATGAACGGCGACGCCAACAAAGGGCAGAAACTTAAGAAACAGTGGGTGAGGGGTATGAAGTGGCAGTGGCTGATGTTTTCCAAGCATTTGCAGGAATTAAATTTTGAGCGGCTTGGGGAAGTTGTCGCCGAAATGGGATTTGACGGCGTTGACTTGACAGTCCGAGGGGGCGGGCACATTGAACCTGAGAAGGCAAAAACTCAATTGCCCATCGCAGCCAAAACTTTGCAAAAGTTCAATCTCAGTTTGACCATGATTACGACCAACTTCACCGATGCTGGAGAGCCATTTGCTAATGAAGTCTTTTCTGTCGCTGCCGAGTGCGGTGTTAAGTTCATCAAACTGGGCTACCGGCGTTACCGTGATTTCGGTTCTTTGAAGCAAATGGTCAAAGTCGCAAAGAAGTCGTTAGAAGGGATTGCGAAACTGGCGGGGCGATACAGCGTCTGTGCTGTGGTTCACACCCACTCTGGGAACTTCCTGACCGCTTCCCCCTTCGTGTTGTCGGAATTGCTAAACGGCTTTGATCCTCAATTGGTAGCAGCCTATGTTGACGCTGGACACATCTTCGTTGAAGGTGGATTGATGGGTTGGCAGCAAGGGATGGAAGCACTTGTAGGTAAAATCCGAGTCGTTGCCTGCAAAGATTTCGCTTGGGTTAAAGAGGGACAGAAGTGGAACGCAAAAGTCGTTCCTATTGGAGAAGGTATCGTCCGTTGGCGAGAGTTCTTCTCTTGTCTGAGAAGCATGGGTTTTGACGGACCAATTTCGGTGCACAGTGAATATTCTGGTTGGACAACAGAACAAGTAATTGCTCAAACTCGTAAAGACTTGCCTGTCTTGAAACGCTTCGCTTCGGAAAGCAACAATTCTGGTTAAACCTAACCGATCATTTCTTGGGAAAATCACCGTTTTTATGGTTGAGTTCATTCCTGGCAGTCGTTGAACTACTGTCGACAACACGGGACAAAGGACACAGGGCGTAGGACGGCTGCAATTGACAGTTTCAACAACAAGTAGCGACGCTACCATCAATTCACGGGACGAGAGACGAAGTTTGGCAAATCAGCAGTTCGGCAGATTGGTAGCGTTGGGGCTTGTCCCTGTCGGTCGTTAAACATCTTTAAACAACGACCGTTCTTTGGGGGACTTGTCTCCCGATACGCCGTTTTGTTTTTTTCACGCCGATTTTTCTTTTTCGGCGTCCTTTGAAGGGCAGATCTCCTGATACGCCGATTTTTTCTCCCCCTGCAGATTTTTTCGGTGTCTCTCGGAGGGTGCTTCTCCGAAGCAACGATTTTTCGGAATTTTCTCTTCTCGGCGGTTCAGAAGAACCACCCTTTGAAATGACGTATCTTTTGTGCGACGATTCTCTTCTTGCCCACCAAATCCTGAAATGTCCTCACCTTTATTTCACAATTACCCTTTGCCCTTGCAACCACTGAGAGCAACCTTAGTTTTTGGAAGCCTGATCAAGT
>FMJZ01019671.1_pt1 | contig 44274 bp, 43 predicted proteins | sample 1987881 | NCBI WGS metagenome assembly FMJZ01 (sample SAMEA4378227, study PRJEB15110) | soil metagenome | biome: soil; feature: Field; material: Soil | place: India | collected 2015-03-11 | depth 0 m
TAGCTCAACGGCAGAGCAGCCGGCTCATAACCGGTTGGTTCTAGGTTCGAATCCTGGCGGGCCCACCATTTTTTATATATTCTTTATCTTAACAAAATCTTTTATTTTTTATCTTCAATGAAGAGGGCGGATGGCTCAGTGGTTAGAGCACCTGCTTCACACGCAGGAGGTCGCAGGTTCAAATCCTGCTCCGCCCACCAGGATGATGTAAAATTAGACTAGTAATTGGTTTTTCTTGTTAGAGCTCCATTCCTTCTTGCAATTTTTTCAGAAATTAAAAATGTTGTTATTCCTATTATTATGGTCAATAAGCTTGTTAGAAGACTATAAGAAACTAATCTTTCTGAAGAAATCTCTTGGATAAAGAAAGAGGAAAGTCCTAAAGATCTTCTTCCTCCTTCTATAAGATATAAAAAGGGATTAATAAAGGCAATTTTTTGTAAAAAATTGGGAAGAAGTTGAGGAGCAAAGGAGACACCAGATATTAATTGAAGAGCAGAGATCGTCCCCTCAATAAGATAGCCTGCTCCCTCTCCCATAAATAAGGAAAAAGAGGCAAGGATCAATCCAAAGCCTATTCCTGTTAAAAGAAAAAGTAAAACATAATAAAAAAAGGAAGGCCTTATAGAATAATCTGCACCCAGTAAAAAAGCAAGAAGAAGTATAAAGGATGAGGTAAAAATTCCCGTTACTCCCACTCCAAGGGATCTTCCTATGACTTTTTCTAAAAAACTTCCTGGAGAAATATATATAGGAATTAATGTCTCATAAAAATTTCTATCATCAAATATAGTCCAGACCATTCCTGTGCTTGTTCCTGAAAGAATTTGAAATAGGGCATTTCCAGCTAAAATCCAGAAGAAAAGATTCATTCCCTTATTTCCTTGGGCAAAATAAATCACCATATACAAAATTGCAACTCCAAAAATTGGCCTTATTAATAGATACCCCAAAAAAACCCACCATTGTGCCCAATCACTCCATATTTTCCAGCCAAGAACAAAGAAATAATAAAGCCTTTTTATTATTGCCATCTTGTTATCAATCTTCCTTCTCTTCGAGCAATTTTTTCAATCTTTTTTACCAAAATAAAGGACATGTAGATATAAATTATAGATAAAATACAAAGAATAATTATCTCTATTTCGAATGATAAAAAGGCAAAGGGTTTACTTTCTGGTATCAAACTTTGTCTAAGAGAATCTAATCCTAAGGATGCAGGAATTAACGAAGCAAGGGAAGCTATCCAGAATCCTAAGGTTTTTATGGGGAAGAAAAATCCTGAAAAAAGATAAATGGGTTCTTGAAGAAGATTAGAAAGATGCCAAGCTTCTCTTCCTGATAAAAGAAAAATACTACTTAACATCATTCCAAGTCCATAAAGAGATAGAAGAGTAAGTAGAAAAGCTAAGATTGCTTGAGGAAGCCCCTGCCAGTATATAGGAATTTTAAAAAAAATTATTCCTAAAAGAATAATAGATAAAGCTCTGACAGAAGTTGCATAAATCCCACCAATTGCCATTCCAATGAGAATACTATTTATAGAACATGGAGCAATAAAAAATAATGGAAGATTTCCTGTCATTCTCTCCCAGTATAACTGAGAGGCCATAGACCACAATATATTCAACCAATAAGATATCATAGATCCCCCTAAGATCACAAAGGTATAGGTAATAGGAGGCATTTTTAGTGATTTATATATAAATATAAAAGTAGAAACTCCTAAAAGTGGTAGTAATACATCGAAGGGAATCCAATAAAGATCTCTTTTTAGCCCAATAAACCTTACTTGAGCCCTTCCAAGGCATGCTTTAATATTAAGCATTAAATTTTTAGTCATCATCTATTGGTCTACCTACTATATTAATAAAGGCATCTTCTAAAGATGTTTCCTTTTTCCTAAGATAAATTATATTTGACCCAAGTTCAGAAATCTTATTAATAACATTACTTATTAAACTCTCACTTTCTAAAGATATTTTAAAAGAGATCTTTCCATCTAAATTTTTACCTTGAATAAGGGATACACCTCTTATATTTTTTAAAAACTCCAAAGAAAAAGGAGTTGTTTCAATTTCATAGAGAATTTCTTTACTACCCATAGCTTTTAATCCAGAAGGAGTATCCAAAGCTAAAATTCTTCCTGAATCTATTATGGCAATAAGATTGCATAATTCTTCTGCTTCTGCTAAATAATGAGTTGTAAGAATAACACTCTTTCCTGTCTCTTCTATCCATTTTTTTATAAATTGCCTTATAAATCTTGAAGATTCCACATCTAATCCTACAGTTGGTTCATCTAAAAAGAGAACTTCTGGATCGTTTAATAATCCTCTAATAAGTTGCATTCTTTGTTTCTCTCCTGTGGAGAGAGTATTTACTAAATTATATGTTCTCTCTTCTAAACCGAATTCCTTAATGTATTTATCTATCTTTTCCTTTGCTAATTTTCTTGGAATTCCATATAATTGAGAAAAGAAAAATAAATTTTCCTTTATATTTAATATTCCATATCCAGGGTTTTCTCCTCCAGATACAAGATTTATATATGTTCTTATTTTGTAATATTCATTTTCCACATTATGTCCTAAAACATAAGCAGAGCCAGATGTAGGCAATAATAGGGTCGTAAGAATTCTAATTAGGGTGGTTTTTCCTGCGCCATTTCTTCCTAAAATACCAAATATTTGTCCTCCTTGAATTTGTAGAGAAACATTCCTTATAGCTTCTATTCTTTTTTTGGTTTTCTTGTTTACAAAGACTCTATTAAGATTAATAGTTTCAATAACTAACATAACCTTCAAGTATATCACATATATAAATTTGTTGCCAACTATCATCTATAATGATATAATTTTCCCCGAGGGGAGAGGTGGCCGAGTTGGTTTAAGGCAGCCGCCTGCTAAGCGGTTGTACGGGCAAAAACCCGTACCGTGGGTTCGAATCCCACCCTCTCCGCCAATCCTTTTAAGAAGCTCCTTAAAGAATTTTAGCTATTAATTTTTTATATACTTGAAATTTTTCTTGATAAGATTGAGAGTTTGAAGAGGGATATATTTCTTTAAACTCATTATTTAAAAAGTTCTTCTGAATCTCATAGGGATATATACTCTTTGCCACTAAATATGCAGAAGATTTACTTGTTAATTCTCTTTCCTTTGAAATTAATAAAGGAATATTTAAGATGTCGCTTTTTAATTCCAATAAATTTTTATATCTTGTCATACCTCCACTTATAATAATTTTTTCAATAGAAAAACCTAAATTCTTAAATTCTTCAATAATAATCTTGGTTTCATAAAAAATTCCTTCCCAGATAGCCCTTTTGAAATCTAAAATATTAGTATTTATGTCTATCCCATAGAATATTCCTTTTACATTGGGGTTAGGAGAAGGTATATTTCTTCCTAAAATATAGGGAAAAAAATAGATATTTGTGGGTTTATTAAAACTCTTAGGAATATGCCATTTTAATTTTTCCTTTATCCATTTTCTTATACCTCCCGAAAAATATATACCTGCAATTATATAGTATTTTTCCTCAAAAAAGTATCCTATGGAAAAACCCTTTCTTCCAATTTCTCTATCTAATAAAGGATAAGAAGTGGACAAAAGAAAGGCCTCAGCAGTTCCCCAAGAATCTAAAAGAATCTTATTGGATAAGGATAAAGAAAGGCTTCCTATAGGATGATCATGCCCTCCTAAAATTACAGGGATTGGTGGAAGAGAATATTTTTCTTGCCAATATGGTAATAAATGTCCTATTATACTACCTGCAGAGTTAATCTCAGGAAAGAGAGAGCTCTCTAAATCACATAAATTAATAATTTCTTTTGACCAATCTCTTTTTCTAATATCAAATAAAAGCATTCTGTTGGCAAGGGTATAATCTGTTACAATTTTTCCTGTTAATAGATAGCTTAAATAATCAACTGCATTTAACCACTTATATCTCTTTTTCCAGAGATCCTTTAAATTTTCTCTAACCCATAAAATTTTTGCTAAGGAGTATTTTGGAGAGATTTTTAACCCTGTTATTTCAAATACTCTATCTTTACCTATCTCCTCCAAAGTTTTTATTTCCTTTTCTCCTCGAGAATCCAACCATGAGAATATATTTGTTAAAGGTTTTCCTGTGAAATCAATTAAAAGGCCTGCTTCTCCCATTCCTGAAATGGATATTCCCATAACTTTTTTTACCATTTTACCTAAGCCTTCAAGGGTATTTTCTAAATAATTTTTAAGTATAAATGGAGAAATAGAGTAATCTTTATCTAAAGGGGTTGGAAGGAATTTTTTAAAAATTATTTTTCCCTCTTTATTCCAAAGAAAAACTTTGAAATTTGTTGTTCCTAAATCTATTGTCAAAATATACATGACTATCAAATTATACAATAAAAATTTACTATACTGGATTAAAAATTGACATAGCAAATTTTTCTTCTTATACTATTATTGTCTCGTATAATCCCAAGAATAAGGCTTGGGAGTTTCTACCAGGCAACCATAAATTGCCTGACTACGAGCGGAAGAGTCCCTTAGGGCTCTAATAGAGTCCAAGCGGGACGGGCAAGACAAAGAAAGTCTTGCTACACCGAAGGGATAAAAACCCAGGCGGGTAGGTTCCCTCGTAAGATCCTACCCTCCTGGGTTTTAAATTTTATAAGGGGTGAAATAATGTTAGATAGATATTGCAGAAGGGAATTAAAAGAAGTTTGGTCTGATGAAAATAGATATAATTTGTGGTTAAAAGTAGAATTAGCATTTTTAAAAGCTAGATCCTTTTATGGTGAGATTCCGTGGGAGATCGTAGATGAGATAGAAAAAAAAGCAAGATTTTCTATAGAAGAGATAAGAAGAATAGAAAAAGAGACTAATCATGAAATGATAGCTTTTTTGAGTAACATATCTCAAAATATAGGAAAAGGGTCTGAACATATTCACCAAGGATTAACTTCCTCTGATATAATGGATACTGCTTTTTCTTTGCAGATTCTTTCAGCATTAAATTATATTGAACAGGATCTTTTAATACTCTTAGAAATCCTGAGGGAAAAGACATTGGAATATAAGTATCTTCCTATGATGGGAAGAACTCATGGTATGCATGCAGAACCTATAACCTTAGGATTTAAATTTTTAGGTTGGTGGTCTGAACTGAGAAGGAATCTTGAAAGATTTCAAAAAGCAAAGGAGAATATAAAATTTGGAAAATTTTCAGGAGTTGTGGGAACTTTAGCTCATATAGATCCAAGGGTTGAGGAGAAGGCTTGTGAGATATTAGGTCTTAATCCAGAACCTGTAGCAACTCAAATTATTCCTAGAGATAGACATGCAGAAGTTATGTATAGCTTATCTATAATCGCCACCTCCTTAGAGAGGATTGCTCAAGAAATAAGACATTTACAAAGAACAGAGGTTGGAGAATTAGAAGAACCTTTCCGAGAAAAACAAAAAGGTTCTTCTGCCATGCCTCATAAGAGAAATCCAATTTTATCAGAAAGAATATGTGGGTTGGCAAGAGTAATAAGAAGTTATTTGATAACAGCATTAGAAAATATTCCCCTTTGGCACGAAAGGGATATTAGTCATTCTTCTGCAGAAAGGGTTATTTTCCCAGATGCTACTTCTCTATTAGATTATCTATTGAACATCTTAGCAGATATCATTAAAAATCTAAAGATTAATAAAGAAAAAATCTTAAATAATTTAGAGATAAATCAAGGTATATTTTATTCTCAAAATCTTCTTATTGCATTAACTGAGAAGGGAGTTTTAAGAGATACTGCATATTCTTGGATCCAAGAAGATTCATTTAAATCTATAAATGAGAATATATCCTTTAAAGAAGTGGTATTAAAAGATGAAAGAGTTAAAGAGAAATTATCTCAAGAGGAAATTGAGGGATGTTTTTCTTTAGAGTTTTTCTTAAAGAATATAGATAAAATCTATGAAAGAGCAGGAATATAGAAGATAGGAGGAAATTATCAGTGGGTAAATGGTGGGTTAAATTAGAGATATTTCTGAAAGATGGGGTTCTTGATCCCCAGGGAAAGGCTATTAATTCTGCCCTCCATTCTTTAGGATTTGAAGAGGTAGAAGAGGTTCGTATGGGAAAAATTTTAAGATTAAAGATTGATGGAAAAACAGAAGAAGATATTAGAGATAAAGTAAGAAAAATGAGTGAAATATTTTTAGCAAATCCTGTTACTGAGAATTTTGAAATAAAGGTAGAGAAAATATGCGAGTAGGTATTGTGGTTTTTCCGGGAACAAACTGTGATTATGATACCTTTTGGGCATTGAAATTAGTGGGGTTAGAGCCAGTTTTTCTATGGCATAAAGATACTAATCTTGTAAATGTTTCTGTAGTAATTCTTCCCGGTGGATTTTCCTATGGAGATTATCTAAGAGCAGGTGCTATCGCAAGATTTTCTCCTTTAATTGATAGAATTTTTGACTTTGCTGAGAAGGGTGGTTTAGTATTGGGAATATGTAATGGTTTTCAGATATTATTAGAGATGGGTCTTCTTCCAGGAGCTATGCTTCCCAATAATACAAATACATTTATTTGTAGGCAAGTTTATTTAAAAGTGGAGAATAATGATACACCCTTTTTAAAAAAATATTCTATAGGAGAAATATTGAAGATGCCTATTGCTCATAAAGAAGGAAGATATTATGTTTCAGATTCAGAACTTGTTAAATTAGAGGATAAAAAGCAAGTGGTTTTAAGATATGTGGGACCAAAGGGAGAAATAGATTCAATAAGGAATCCCAATGGTTCAGTAAATAATATTGCAGGAATAGTAAATGAGAAAAGAAATGTTATGGGATTAATGCCTCATCCTGAAAGAGCGGTAGAGAAATTATTGGGAAGTGATTCAGGACTAAGATTATTCTTATCCTTTTTAAATTAGGGGGTATACAGATGGGAATATACGGTTTAAAAGACGAAGAAGTTAATCACGCAAGAAAATTGTTGGGAAGAGAACCTAAGGATGTGGAATGGTCAGTAATTTCAGTGATTTGGTCAGAGCATTGTAGTTATAAACATTCAAGAAAATATTTAAAAAAATTTTTAACAAAAGCTAGATGGGTAGAGCAGGGACCAGGAGAAAATGCAGGAGTAATAGAATTAGGAGATGGATATAGATTGGTCTTTAAAGTGGAAAGTCATAATCATCCTTCTGCTGTTGAGCCCTTTCAGGGATCAGCAACAGGAGTAGGAGGAATTGTTAGAGATATATTAGCCTTAGGGGCACGACCCATTGCATTATTGGATTCCTTAAGATTCGGTCCTCAGGATAATTTAAGAAATAGATATCTATTTAATGGAGTTGTATCTGGGATAAGTTTTTATGGTAATTGTATAGGGGTTCCTGTAGTTGGTGGAGAAATTATCTTTGAAGACTGTTATAGTTCTAACCCATTAATAAATGTAATGTGTGTAGGAATAGTTCCTCCTGGAGGGAAAATATATAAGGGTAGAGCAGAGGGAAAAGGAAACTTAATATTGTTAGTAGGAGCAAGAACAGGTAGAGATGGAATTCATGGAGCAAGCTTTGCATCGGAAAAGTTGGAGGAAGATGTTCATTCCCAAAGGCCATCGGTCCAAGTAGGAGATCCCTTTATGGGAAAACTTCTCATTGAAGCATGTTTAGAAGCAGGATCCTTAGGAGGAGTTATTGGAATTCAAGATTTAGGTGCAGCAGGTCTTGTGAGTGCTTTATCAGAATCTGCAAGTAGAGGGAATTCAGGGGTATTAGTTTATTTAGATAAGGTTCCCCAAAGAGAAGAAAATATGACTTCTGAAGAGATTTTAATTTCTGAATCTCAAGAAAGAATGATTCTTATAGTGGAGCCAGAGAAAATAGATGGAATAAAAAATGTTTTTAAAAAATGGGATTTAGAAGCAGAAGTTATTGGAGAGGTTATAAATGAAGAAAAATTCGCTGCCTATTTTAAGGGAGAGAAAGTTGTTGATTTACCTATAAAATTATTAACAAAAGATTCCTTGGAATTTGATCCTCCCTTTAAAATTCAAGAAAAAATTCCAATGCCTATTCTCTCAAAGAACAAAGAAAAAATAGAAGAATTTATCAAAAAATTAATAGAGAATATAAGAATTAAAGAATGTATCTATCAGCAATATGATTACTCAGTCCAAACTAATACTGTTCTTCCTCCTGGAAGAGGAGATTCTGCGGTTTTAAGAATTAAAGATACAAAAATGGCTATAGCTCTCACTATTGATGGAAATGGAAGATATTGCTTTTTGGATCCTAAAATGGGAGCTATGAATGCAGTTTCTGAAGCATGTAGAAATATTTTATGTGTTGGGGGAAGGCCTTTAGCAATAACTGATGGTCTTAATTTTGGAGATCCTGATGAACCTGAAGTTTTCTATCAATTTAGAGAGGTGGTATCTGGAATTAATATCTCCTCAAGAATTTTAGAAATCCCAGTAGTTAGTGGAAATGTAAGTTTTTATAATGGACAGGGGGATAACAGGATATTTCCTACTCCAATTATTGGAATGGTGGGAATATTAGAAAATATAGAGTATTTGATTACTCCTGATTTTAAGGAAGAAGGAAATTTGATTTACCTTTTAGGAGATTTAGATCGGTTATCTATAGAAGGAAGCGAATATATTAAATATTCCTACAATATTATTGCAGGTAATCCTCCTTACGTAGATCTTATCTGGGAAAAAAGACTTAAAAGTTTTATGGAGGATATAAGAAGGGAAAAAATTATTTTGTCTGCGCATGATATAAGTGATGGTGGACTTTTAAATTCACTTTTGGAAATGAGTTTTTGGGGAGAAAAGGGAATAGATATTAATCTTCCAGAAGTGGAAGACTATGAAAGAATTCTTTTTGGAGAAGGTTCGGGTTTAATAATTGTTGAGATTTCCGAGAAGGATAAAGAATATTTCATTAAAAAAGTTGAGGAATATAAATTGAAGACTCTTTTATTAGGAAAAGTTATAGGGGAGAATTTTAGGATTAAGCCTTATATTGATTATCCCCTTAAGAAAATAATAGAAAGAGGGGATTTAAATGGAGAATAATTTAAAAGAAGAGTGTGGAATCGTAGGAATTATAAATTCAATAAAAAATAATTATGCAAGTTTTTTAGTATATCAAGGACTATTTAATTTACAGCATAGGGGACAAGAAGGTGCTGGGATTGTAAGTTTTAAGGGATCAGAAATTGTTTATCATAAAGATTTTGGTCTGGTAAATAATATATTTAATATGGAAATTCTAAAGAAATTAAAAGGAAGAATTGCATTGGGACATGTCAGATATTCCACATCTGGTAAAGAAAACCCCAACAATATTCAACCCTTAATTGTGAATCTTCCTAAATTCGGATTTTTGGCCTTGGCTCATAATGGACATATCTCTAATGCTAATTCTTTAAGAAGAAAACTTGAGAATGAAGGGGCTATCTTCCAAAGTACTTCAGATAGTGAAATATTCCTTCATCTCATTGCCCGTTCCCCTAAGGATACCTTAGAGGAAAGACTTGAAGATGCCTTAGATAGGATAAATGGTAGCTATTCTTTAATAATTGGAAATGGCAAAGGTCTTTGGGCGATAAAAGATCCCTATGGTTTCAGACCTCTCTTCATGGCAAAGATTAAAGATGGAACAATAATGTTTGCATCAGAGACATGTGCTTTTAAGCATCTTCAGGTTATAGAAATTAGAGAATTGGATAGAGGAGAAATATTATTTGTTGATTTAGAAGGAAATATAAGAGAAAAGGTTTATAAAAAAGAAAAATCAAGATTTTGTCTCTTTGAATTTATTTACTTTTCAAGACCTGATAGTCTATACAATAATAAGACAGTTTATAATTACAGAAAGGATATGGGAAGGATTTTAGCAAAGGAGTCTTATGTTTCTGCTGATTTAATTGTTCCAGTTCCAGATTCAGGGATACCTACAGCTATTGGATTCAGCGAATATAGTGGAATACCATTAGAAATGGCATTGATAAGAAGTCATTATATAGGAAGAACCTTTATTCAACCTCACCAAAAGGAAAGAGAAGGAGCAGTAAGAATGAAACTTCTTTTAATAGGAGATTTAATAAAAAATAAAAGAGTAATAATAGTTGACGATTCACTAGTTAGAGGTACCACTGCAAAAAGATTAGCAGAGATGTTTAGAAAAGAGGGAGCCTTAGAAATTCATCTAAGATTGTCCTCTCCTCCATTGATTGCTCCTTGTCATTATGGGGTGGACATACCAAACGCAAGAGAGTTAGTAAGTTATCACTATACCCCAGAAGAGATAGCAAAACTTTTGGGATTTGATTCTGTAGTCTTTCTAAGTCTTGAGGGATTGGTGAGTATTTTACCAGATAAGGGTTATTGTGGAGAGTGTTTTGGAAAACAAGTGGTGGAGAGAGAAATATGCGTAAAAGAATTACATATAGTTTAGCAGGGGTACACATAAGTAAGGTTGATAAAAGTCTTTCTCTTTTGAGACCCTACTTCGAATCTACTTATACATCCAATATTATTCCCTTTTGGAACGGTTTTTCATCAGTTTTGAAAATTGATTGGAAAAACCATGAGAATCCTCTTATTCTTTTAACTACCGATGGAATTGGAACAAAGCTAAAAATTGCTCTTCAAAAGAAAAAATATGAGATTATAGGGCAAGATTTGGTTGCTATGAATACAAATGATCTTTTAACTTGTGGTGCAAAACCTCTTGCCTTTTTAGATTATTTCGGTACTGGAAGGTTTGATAAGGAAATTTATCAAAATATTTTGATAAGTATTTCAAATGCATGTAAATTGGTAGAATGTAGTTTTGTAGGAGGAGAAACTGCAGAATTACCTGGTATATATAAAGGAAAAGATATAGATCTTGCTGGATTTGCCTTAGGAATTGTGGAAGAGAAATACTTATTACCTAAGTTAGATGATATAAATGAAGATTGCGAACTAGTTGGAATTTCCTCTTCTGGATTACATAGTAATGGATATTCACTTTTAAGATATATTATGAGAAAAAAAAGAATATCATGGAAAACTAAAATAGGAGAAAATACATTAGAGGAAGAAGTTTTAAAGCCAACAAAGCTTTATTCCTCAACTATTCTTTCCCTTTTAGAAGAATTTAGAGACTTTATTAAAGGGATAGCCCATATTACTGGAGGAGGAATTCCAGGAAATCTTCCAAGAATTCTTCCTGAAGGATATGGTGCCTTAATTGATGTTTCTTCCTGGGAAATTCCTCCAATTTTTTCATGGATTATTAATAAAGGTAATTTATCTAAGAAGGAAGCTTTTAAGGTTTTTAATATGGGAATTGGACTTATATTGGTTGTAAAAAATAAAGGAAGAGAAATTATAAGATATTTAAAAAATAAAGGGGAAGATGTATTTTTAATAGGTAAAGTTGAGAGGGGAAAAGGGGTTAAGATTATTTGAAAAAAAGATTAGGAGTTCTTGTTTCAGGAAGAGGAACAAATCTTCAGGCCCTAATAGATGCAGGAAAAAAGAAGAATTATCCTACTGAAGTAGCAGTAGTTATTAGTGATAATCCAAATGCTTATGCTATAACTCGTGCTCAAAAGGCTAATATTCCTGTTTATGTTATTCAAAGAGAAGATTATAAAACTAAAAGGGAATATGAGGAAAAAATTAAGGAAGTTCTTATATCATATAAAGTAGATCTTGTTGTTCTTGCAGGATATATGAGAATTGTAGGTAGAACTCTTCTTTTGGCTTTTCCCATGAAAATAATTAACATCCATCCTTCTCTCCTTCCCTCTTTTCCTGGACTTAATGCTCAAAAACAAGCATGGGAACATGGGGTAAGATTTTCAGGATGTACTGTACATTTTGTAGATGAAGGTGTAGATACAGGACCGATAATTGGACAAAAAGTTGTTCCTGTATATGATCATGATACTCCTGAATCCTTAGCAGAAAGAATATTGAAAAAAGAACATAAACTTTTAGTAGAGGTTGTAAAAAAGTTATTTACCGAAAATTATAAATTAGAAGGAAGAAGGGTGATTTTTCTCAAGGATAAGGAGGATGAGAAAAGATGAGAGTTCTTGTAATAGGTAATGGTGCAAGGGAACATGCTATAGTGTGGAAATTGATCCAAGATGAGAATGTTAGTGAGATTTTTGCTATTCCTGGAAATGCAGGTATTGCTCAAATTGCAAAGTGTATTGAAGAAAAAATGGATAATATTCAAGGAATTATAGATATTGCTAAGGAGTATAAGATTGACTGGACTATAGTAGGACCAGAACTTCCTCTTTCTCTCGGTATTGTTGATATCTTTGAGAAAGAAGGATTAAAAATTTGGGGACCAAATAAAGATGGAGCTAGATTAGAGTATAGCAAAGCCTTTGCTAAGGAAATAATGAAGAGCTCAAAAATTCCAACTGCTGAGTTCAAAATATTTGATTCTTTTTCTTCTGCAGTGGAATTTGTTAAAAAAGTATCTTATCCTATAGTAATTAAAGCAGATGGTCTTTGTGGAGGAAAGGGAGTAAAAATTGCTGAATCCTATGAATCTGCTGTTCAAATTTTACATGAATATATGATTAATAAAATTTTTGGTCCTTCAGGAGAAAAGGTGGTTATTGAAGAATATCTTGAAGGAAGGGAATTCTCACTTATTGTAATAATTAAAGATGGGAATTTTTACTTTTTGCCATCAGCACAGGATTATAAAAGGGTAGGGGAGGGGAATACAGGAGAAAATACAGGAGGAATGGGATCTTTTTCTCCGGTCCCTTGGATTAATGAGGAAATATTAAAAAAATGTGAAAAAAATATATTTTGGCCATTATTGGATGAACTAATTAAGAAGAATATAAATTACCGAGGTTTTTTATATGGTGGTTTGATCTTAGTAAGAAATGAGCCATATGTATTAGAATTTAATGTCCGTTTAGGAGACCCTGAGGCACAAGTAATTTTGCCCCTTTTAAACTTTAATTTTACTGATATCCTTTATAAATCTAATTTTCCTTGGCTTTCAGATAAAAAGGCATTATGTGTGGTATTAGCATCTAAGGGATATCCTGGTAACTATGAGGTAGGGAAAGAAATAATATTTAAGAATATAAATTTTGAAAAATTATATATATTTCATGCTGGAACTGTTAAAAGAAATGGAAAAATTCTAACCTCAGGAGGAAGGGTTCTTTCTGTTACTTCTTGGGGAGAGAATTTCCAGGAAGTCAGGGAAAGAGTATATAATGCTATTGATGAAATATATTTTGAAAATAAATATTATAGAAAGGATATAGGAATAGAACTTATTTAGAATTCAGAGTTAGTGCTAATATTCCTGAAGAAAAGATAAAAAAAGATATAAGGATAAAACTTAATAAATAAGTCCCAGAGATATCTTTAGCATAGCCTATAATAGATGGACCTAATAATGTTCCTAAATTAATTAATGAGCTTAATACAGAATATCCAATTCCAAATCTATTAGTAAATTTGGGGAGTAAATAGAACACAGAGGGTGGAATTAGAGCAGAAAAGAGTCCTGCTATTATTATAAAGATTAGAGGGATGCTTGAAAAATACATTAAAATGAGAAAGATAGAGAGAAAGAATGCTCCTATAAAAATGAAAAACTGAGGTTTAGAAGTTTTATCTAAAGAGTATCCTATTATTGGAGAAAAGAAGGCTCCTATCATATATAGACTACTCATTGATGAGGAGAAACTATAGGAAAATCCTTTTGAGATAAAATAATCTGGGGAAAAGGTCAAAAAGGATAGAGAACCCATGTTAAATAAAAGCCATATAATACCTAAAATCCACACATTTTTAGAAAGATTTTTAATAGAAGAAAGAAAATTCTCTGTATTATCTTTTTTTATCTTCTCCTCTTTGAAAGTAAAGCTAAATAATATAATAAAAATAAAGGTAAAGATAAATAAGATAGTCATCGGTGTTTTCCAAGAATAAGTTTTTGCAATATAACTTAATAGATTAAAGGAAATTATGGTAGAGATAGGCATTGCAGTGCTATTTAATCCCACAAATTTTCCAAGATCTTTTCTCTGAAACTTTTCTGCAAGAAGTTTAAAGCCTACGACTGCTAAGACTATGGCACCAATTCCAAGAATTAATCTTGAGATAAGAAGAAGTGTGAAATTTTTTGCTAAAACAAATATAAACTGCCCCATTAAATAAAAAATTAAAGAAATTATTGTAGAAATCTTAATTCCAAAATTATCTAAAATATATCCCCCTAATATACCAAAGAATAAAGGAGGAAGAGAAACTATACCCATTAGTAATCCTGCCTCTCCTCTTTGTATATTCCAATCTTTAATAATATGAGGAATCAAAGGAGGAAAAACCTGCATGTTAAGTGTAAGAACAAGAGATATTAGATATATGATAAAAAAATAATAAACTTTTGTCTTCATTTTCTACTTATAAGAAGTTTATCATTAATTAGCAATTAAAACAAGAAAAAATTATGTATATAGTGAAATGAGATTGGAAATACCATATTTTAATATTTTTATGTATTCTTTCACTCTGGTAAGTATCTCTATATTTGTTTGAAGGCAATTATAGAAAAATCATTGACAGGAGGGGTGGTTTGGTATATATTTAGTTTTGAGTTTTTTAGGGAAAGGAGATTAAAGAAAAAGAGATGTTGGGACCGCATGTTGTTTTAGACTTCTATGGATGTCCCAAAGAGTTATTAGAGGATATGAATTATATTTATGAAGTTTTAGACGAACTTCCCGAAGAAATAGATATGCATAAGATTATGCCACCTTATGTAATGAAATATCTTCCAGATGATGACCCAATGGATTGGGGAATATCTAGTGTTGTTTTAATTGCGGAGAGTCATATAACTATTCATACTTGGCCAGAATTGAAATACGTAAGTATAGATATTTTCTCTTGTAAAGCCTTTGATATCGAAAAAGCAAAGAAATTTTTAGAAAAAAAATTTAAACCAGAGAAAATAGAATGGGAGGTATTGATTAGAGGAAAGGAATTCCCATCTCATCTTCTAAAAAGAGGAAGACATGGAACAGATTAAATCAACCCCTTCTTTTGCAGGTTTACTAAATTGTTCCTTTGAAGATGCGAAGGTAGTTATTGTTCCAATATCATATGAAGTTACTACTTCCTATAGGAAGGGTACAAAAGAAGGTCCTATAGCAGTTCTCAATTCTTCCTATAATTTGGAACTATATGATGAGGAATTGGATACAACTCCAGGAGAGGTAGGAATCTATACCTATCCTGAGCCTCTTCTTCCTATTGGAGATTTAAAACTCCCTTTAAAATATATTAAGGAAATTGCTAATAAAATAATTGAGTCGAAAAAATTTCCCATATTCTTAGGTGGAGAGCATACAATAACTATGGGAATTCTCTCTGCATACATTGAGAAATTTTATAATAATATAAATGTTTTGCATTTAGATGCTCATTGTGACTTAAGAAAGGAATATGAAGGAACATCTTATCATCATGCTTGTGCCTTGAGGATTGCGGGAGAGAAAATTCCGTTGGTTCAAGTTGGAATTAGAAGTCTTTCTAAGGAAGAGAAAGAATTTATAAAGAAAAGGGAAAATATAAGAATATTTTGGAATTGGATTATTAAAGAGAAAAATAATTGGATTGAGGATGTAATCTTATCTTTAAAAGATACGGTTTACATAACATTAGATTTAGATGTCCTTGATCCTTCAATTATGCCTTCAGTAGGAACACCAGAGCCCGGAGGTTTGGATTGGTGGGACATTTTAAGATTGTTAAAGAGGGTTTTTGAAAAAAAGAAGGTTTTGGGGATAGATATTGTTGAACTTTCTCCTATCCCTGGGTTGGTTTTTCCTGATTATTTAGTCTCAAGATTGGTTTATAAAATAATAGGTTATTACAAAGTCTTTCAAAGATGATGAAAATAGCTTTAGTTTTTGGAACACGACCCGAGGCCATTAAGATGGCACCTGTAGCTTATACCTTTAAAAACTCACAATGCTTTGATACTCAAATTATCTTGACAGCTCAACATAGAGAATTATTAGATCAAGTTATGGAACTATTTAATCTTTTCTCAAATTATGATTTAAATATCATGGAAGAAGGTCAGTCCTTAACAGATATAACTATAAGGGTATTAACTGGACTTGATAATATTTGGAAAAAAGACAAGCCTAATATGGTTCTGGTTCATGGAGACACCACAACAACCTTTTCAGCAAGTTTATCTGCTTTTTATAATAAAATTCCCATCGCCCATGTGGAAGCGGGACTTAGAACATATAATAAATATCAGCCTTATCCCGAAGAGATAAACAGGCATCTTACAGGAGTTTTAACAGATCTTCATTTTGCTCCTACACGGACAGCAAAGGAAAATTTATTAAAGGAAAATATCCCTGAGAAGAATATTTTTATAACGGGAAATACAGTAATTGATGCACTTTTATACACTTATAATAATTTAGGAGATTTTAAACCAAAGGAAATTAATCTTTTAGATGGAAGAATGATTTTAGTTACCGCTCATAGAAGGGAAAATTGGGGGAAACCTTTAAGAGATGTTGCTTTAGCATTAAAGGAAATTTTAGAGAGATTTTCTGATGTATATATAGTTTTTCCAATGCATCCTAATCCAATTGTAAGAAAAGAATTCTTACCCCTTTTGGGTAATAACAAAAGGGCAATTTTAACTTCTCCCGTTGATTATAGAACTATGGTATATTTAATTGCTAATTCATATGTTATTCTTTCTGATTCGGGAGGTATTCAAGAAGAAGCACCCTCTCTTGGAAAGCCTGTCTTGGTATTAAGGGAGGTAACAGAAAGACCAGAAGCAGTAAGAGCAGGAACTGTAAAATTGGTAGGAACAGATAGAGAAAGAATTGTAAAAGAATTATCGGAACTTCTGGAAAATGAAGAATCTTATATGAAAATGTCCTCCGCAATAAATCCCTATGGTGATGGGAAAGCAAGCTTAAGGATCTTGGAAATCTTAAAATATTATTTTAAAATCTCACCAAATCTTCCTGAAGAGTTTAAAGGTGAATATTATTTATAACCTAAAGGAGATATTATTAGAACTTCTATTTCCATCAAGATGCATATTCTGCGGGACTTATTTGGAGGGATATATTTGTCCAAAATGTATTAAAAAATTGGATTTTGCGAAGAATTACTGTATTTTTTGTGGGACACCCCTTACATCTTCAGAAAATATTTGTTATAATTGTAAAAAAGAAGAAAGGATAGTTGATGGATTAGAATTATTAGGGTATTATAAAGAAAGTTGGGAAACTCTTATTTTTAAATTCAAATTTGAAAATAAACCTTATTTAGCAAAAATCCTTGCCCATTTTGGAAAAGAGAAAATTGGAAGTAGAGATTGGAAGATTGATTTTATTACTTATGTTCCCCTGGGGCGAGAAAGGGAATTAAAAAGGGGATATAATCAGGCAGAGATTCTCGCTAAGTTTTTAGGAAAGGAATTAAATATTGGAGTTGTAAATGCATTAATTTTAAAAAGGCCTATCTTAGAACAAAAAGCCCTTAAATACGAGGAGAGAATTGAGAATGTGAAGAATGCTTATGTGATAAACCCCAAGGTTAATCTTACTGGAAAAAATATTCTATTAGTAGATGATGTCTATACTACTGGAGCAACATTAGAGGAATGTACCAAAGAACTTAAAAAAGGAAGAGCTGGAAAAGTCTTTTCCTTTATAATATGTAAAACTTTGATTTAATAGGGAGGTCTTAGTATGCAGATTAATATAACAGGGAAGAATGTAACTATTTCTCAAACAATGCAAGATTATGTAGAAAAAAAACTATCAAAATTATCAAGATTTTTTGATCATATTTCCCATGCTGAGGTAGTATTTAAGGGAGAAGATAGAAAAGATGCTGGAAAAAGTCACATAGTTGAGATTACTTTAGATGTCAATGGTGCCATTATTAAAGCTTCTGAGGAAAATCGAGACTTTAGAACATGTATTGATTTAGTGATTGATAAATTAGAAGGTCAATTAAAGAGATATAAAGAAAAATTACTTGAAAAAAGAAGAAGGGAGCCCAGTATTCGAGAGCTTTTGCCTTCAAAAGAGGAGTCTAAGCTGAAAGTTGTAAAGGTAAAAAGATTTGGACTTAAACCAATGGATATTGAAGAGGCGATTTTAGAGATGGAAATGTTGGGGCATGATTTTTTCTTATACTTAGATTCCGAAACTAATAAAATATCCTTATTATACAAAAGAAAAGATGAAAATTATGGTCTAATAATTACTGAGGAGGAATAATGGGTTTTTTCTCAAGACTTTTTGATTCTAATGCCAAGATCCTAAAAAGACTAGAAGAATATTTAAAAAGAATAAATGCCTTAGAACCAGAGATTTCTAAGCTCTCCGATGAGGAATTAAGAAATAAAACAGTAGAATTTAAAAACAGATTAGAAAGGGGAGCAACCATAAATGATTTATTGATAGAAGCCTTTGCAGTAGTGAGAGAGACTGCAAAGAGAAAGGTAGGGATGAGGCCTTTTGACGTTCAGTTAATGGGAGGAATTGTTCTTCATCAGGGAAAGATTGCAGAAATGCAAACAGGAGAAGGAAAAACTTTAGTTGCTACTATGCCTGCTTATCTTAATGCTTTAGAGGGAAAGGGAGTTCATATTATAACTGTAAATGACTATTTAGCAAAAAGGGATAGGTATTGGATGGGGACAATATATGAATCCCTAGGTTTAAGCGTGGGTCTATTACAGCATGATACACCTATTCTTGAAAGACAAAAAGCATATAATGCGGATATCACTTATGGGACAAATAATGAATTTGGATTTGATTATTTAAGAGATAATATTGCTCTTTCTCCTGACCACTTAGTTCAAAGACCATTAAATTATGCCATAGTCGATGAGGTAGATAGTATTTTGATTGATGAAGCAAGGACACCTTTAATAATCTCTGGCCCTTCTCAGGGTAATAGTCAAATTTATAAACTTGCAATAAGAGCTGCAAGACATCTTGGGAAGGAGAAGGATTATCTAGTTGATGAAAAATCAAAAACAGTATCCCTAACTGATGAAGGGCTAAGAAAAGCCGAGAAATTTTTGGGAGTAAAGGATCTATATGATTTTGAGCATATGAACTTAGCTCACGCCCTTCTTCAATGTTTAAAAGCTCTTAATTTTTTTATGAAAGATAGAGATTATATTGTCAAAGAGGGAGAGGTAATAATAGTTGATGAATTTACTGGAAGATTGATGTTTGGAAGAAGATATAGTGATGGTCTCCATCAAGCCATCGAAGCAAAGGAAGGGGTAAGAATTAGAGATGAAAATATCACATTAGCAACAATTTCTATTCAAAACTATTTTAGAATGTATAAAAAACTTGCAGGAATGACAGGAACTGCTGCAACAGAGGAAGAAGAATTTGTAAAAATTTATAGATTAGAAGTTGTGGTTATCCCTCCTAATAGACCTTTAATAAGGACTAATTATCCTGATATGATATATAAAACTGAAAAAGAAAAATTTGAGGCAGTAGTGAAGGAGATAGAAGAATTATATAAAATTGGAAGACCAGTCCTTGTTGGTACCACATCTATAGAAAAATCAGAAAGATTGAGTCAGATGCTCAAAAGAAAAGGAATTTCCCATCAAGTTTTAAATGCTAAATATCATGAGAAAGAAGCATATATTGTAGCTCAGGCTGGGAGGTATAAGGCTGTTACTATTGCAACAAATATGGCAGGAAGAGGAACAGATATACTTCTCGGAGGAAATCCAGAAATGCTTGCAAAGCAGGAGGTGGATCCTGAAAAAGATAAAGAGAAATATTCTAAAAAACTTGAGGAATATAAAAGGATATGTGAAGAGGAAAGAAAAAAAGTTGTAGAATTAGGAGGACTTCATGTAATAGGTACAGAGAGGCATGAAAGTAGAAGAATTGATAACCAATTAAGAGGAAGATCAGGAAGACAGGGTGATCCGGGATCCTCTCGTTTTTATTTATCCTTAGAAGATGATCTATTGAGACTTTTTGGAGGGGAGCAAATTAAGAATATAATGTCAAGATTAGGAATGGAAGATGGACAACCTATAGAATCCAATCTCCTTACAAGAATTATTGAGAACAGCCAAGCCAAAGTTGAAAAGATGAATTTCGAAATTAGAAAACAGCTTTTGGAATATGATGATGTCTTAAATAAGCAGAGAGAGATAGTTTATGAAGAAAGAAGAAAAATTTTATTAAATGATAACTTGGATGAACTTGTGAAAAGTATTTTAGAAAGAGTGATGGAAAGATTTTTTAATGAGTTAAAACAAGAAGATAAAAATTCTTGGGATAGATTATTTTTGAATATTTATGGATTCTTGCCAAAGGATTGGAAGGAAATTATTAGTAAAAATGAAGAGGAAGAAATATTTGAAAAATTAAAGAGAAGAATATGGGAGAGACTTGAAGAAAGAAAGAGGGAATTTGGAGAGGATATATGGTCCCAGATTCAAAAATTAGTCTTACTTTATATAATAGATAAACTTTGGATTGAACATTTGAATGATATGGATGCATTAAAAGAAGGAATTGGGTTAAGGGCAATAGCTCATCACGATCCTTTAGTAGAATATAAAAAGGAAGCTTATGAAATGTTCCAAAATATGGTATATACTTTTGAAGGGGAAAGTATAAGATACTTATTTAATATTCATATTACCCAAGAAAAACCATCTAAGTCCACAAGTAGGAGGTATTAGATATGGTAATTTTTCCGGTAGATTTAGAGAATATGTATCAAGAACTAAGTAACAAGTTTAAGCAGTTGAGAGGATATCTTTGACGTAAATAAAGAAGAAAAAGAATTAAAAATATTAGAAGATAAAATCTCTAAAGAAAATTGGCAAGATCAAGAAAAACTTAGAAGTTTAGTTACAAAATATAAAAGGTTAAAAGATAAACTAGAAAGATGGTACCTTTTAGAAAAAGAAGTAAGAGATCTTTCCGAGTGGAAGGAGCTTATAGAAGAAGGGGATGAATTTAGACAAGAATTTTTTGAGAGATTAAAAAATTTTGAGAAATTGTTGAGAGATTTTGAATTGGATTCTATACTTCAGGGTCCTCACCATAAAGAAAATGCAATTTTGTCTCTTCATGCAGGAACAGGTGGTACTGATGCAAGAGATTGGACTGAGATTCTTTTAAGAATGTATATAAGATGGGCAGAGAAGAAAAACTTCAAAGTAAAAATAATTGATATATCCTATGGGGAAGAGGCAGGCATAAAAAGCGCGACATTGTTAATTGAGGGAGAAAATGCATATGGTTATTTAAAGGGCGAAAAGGGAGTACATAGATTGGTAAGAATTTCCCCTTTTGATGCAAATCGTAGAAGACATACTTCCTTTGCTTTAGTGGAAGTAATTCCAGAACTTCCAGATAGTAAAATTGAAATTAGATCTGAAGATTTGAAAATAGAAACATTTAGGTCAGGGGGAGCAGGGGGACAGCATGTTAATAAAGTAGAGTCTGCAGTGAGAATTACCCACATTCCAACTGGGATAGTTGTTCAATGCCAAAATGAGCGATCTCAACATGCTAATAAAGAAATAGCGTTAAGAATTTTAAAGGCGAGATTGGAAGAATTAGAGGAAAAAAAGAGAAGAGAGCAGATACAAATATTAAAGGGGGAAGTTCAAGAGATAAGCTGGGGAAATCAGATAAGATCGTATATATTTCATCCTTATACTTTAGTAAAGGATCTTAGAACAGGATTAGAAGTTGGTAATATTCAAGGAGTAATTGACGGAGATTTAGATCCCTTTATTGAAGCATATCTTTACAAAGAATGGCAAAAGTCAAAAAGCTCCATGGATAAATGAAAAAAAATATCTTATTCTTTGGATATTATGGAGAGGAAAACTTAGGGGATGAGTTAATCTTAGAAAATCTTAAAAATTACTTTTCAGAAAGATTTAATTTAGGAATTCTTACTCCAAATAAAAATTATTATAAAGATTTAATTTCCTTTTATAAATTTGATCCCTTGGAGATATTAAAGGGAATAAGTTGGGCAGATATTGTAATAGGTGGTGGGGGAGGAATTTTTCAAGATAAGACAAGCTTTAAATCTTTCCTTTATTATATTTTAATTCTTTGGATTTCCTTTTTTAAAAAGAAAAGAATATATCTTATTGGTCAAAGTTTTTCTCCTTTTAGATACTTTATAAGCAGATTTTTAATAAAGTTTTCTCTCCTATTATGTGAAAGGATATATCTAAGGGATAAGTTTTCCCTTAATTTTCTAAACAGTATAGGTATACCAAAGGAGAAGCTTTCTATAATTCCTGATATAGCGTTTTTGACGGAATTAGAAAAACCTAAGATAGAAAGAAGCTATGTAGGTGTAAATTTTAGATTCTGGAAGGGAATCAATATAAATAGTTTAGAGAGTATTTTAGAAAATCTTAAGAAAAAAGAAAAGATAATTTTCTTTTCTTTTCAGGATTCTTCAGATTTGAAGCTTTTTAATAATCTCTCTCAAGAAGTAAGAAATGGTATCGAGATCGTAACCTATTATGATAAATATTTCATAGAAAAATTTTGTTCCTGTAAATATTTTATTGGAATGCGTCTTCATTCATTAATTTTAGCTTCAATTTTAGAAATTCCCTTTTTGGGTTTATCCTATGATGAAAAAATAGAAGCATATTTAGAGGATTTAGGTTGGAGATTTTATTTGAAAATTGATGAACTTGATCAATTTTTTCCCCTTTGGATCCAATTAAAAGAGCAAGAGGGCTTAGAGACATATTTAAAAATTAAAGTGAATGGGAAGAGAAATTTAGTGAGGAAAAAATTAGAAAGGATTATTTTGGAAATATGAGAACCATTAAGATTTTGGGAATACCTTTTACCTTTTTTGACAATGAGAAGGAATTTGAAGGAAAAATTATTTCTTTTTTAAAAGAAGAAAAACTTCATTCAATATTCACACCAAATGCAGAGATTATTTCAATTGCAGAAAGAAATGATAATTTAAAAAAAATACTCATAAATTCTGACTTAAATCTTCCTGATGGAATTGGGGTTATTTTTCTTGCTAAAAAATTAGGGTATAAGAATTTAAAAAAACTTGCAGGTATAGATGCTATGAAATATATACTTTCTTTAGTTGTAAGAGAGAATATATCTATCTATTTCTTAGGTGCAAAGGAAGAGGTTCTTAAAGATTTGATAAAGAAAATTAAAGAGAACTATAAGGGAATATTGATTGCAGGATATCACCATGGTTATTTTTTGAAGGATTGCGAAGAAAAGATTATAGATGATATAAATATGTCCTCTGCTAAAATATTATTTGTTGCCCTTGGAGCTCCAAAACAGGAGTATTGGATTGATAAAAATAAAGATAAGTTAAAAGTAAGAATAGCAATGGGGGTTGGGGGAAGTTTTGATGTTCTCTCAGAGAGGAAAAAAAGGGCTCCTGAGATTTTTATAACTCTTGGACTGGAGTGGTTATATAGAATTTTTCAAGATCCAATAAGATTAATAAAAAGAACTCACAATCTCTTTCATTTTTTATATATTTATATTAGAGGCCGAAATCTATGTTAAAAAAATTCTTGGATTATTTAGGAATATTCTTTGGAGTTCTTTTAGTATCCATAAGTATTATCATTTTTTTAGCCCCCAATAAACTAGTGGGAGGAGGAGTAAGTGGTATAGCTATTATTCTTTATCATACCCTTAAACTTCCCATTGGAATTGTTATGATTATTCTAAATATACCAATTTTCATTGCAGGTATTAAGTTATTAGGATTACATTTCGGAGTAAAGACCTTTATAGGAACTTTAGTACTTTCTATTACAATAGATCTTCTTGGATTTTTTCATCTTCCTTCAATAACTAATAATTTTTTAGCTACAGTTTATGGTGGCCTTATTGGAGGTTTTGGTCTGGGAATTGTCTTTAAATATGGAGGATCAACAGGTGGAACAGATATTCTCGCTCAAATTCTTTCTCATTACTCTGGTTTAAATTTGGGACAGGCTCTTTTATTTATAGATGGAATAATCGTTCTTATTGCAGGTTTTATTTTCAATTTTGAGTTGGCTCTTTATGCACTCTTGGTGATTTTTATTCAGGGATATGCTATTGATTTAGTTCAGGAGGGTCTTTCTTACACAAAAGCAGCATTAGTATTTTCAGAGAAACCAAGGGAACTTGGAGAAAAAATACTCTATGATTTAGGAAGAGGAGTTACAGTCTTCTATGGGATGGGTCTTTATACTGGACAGAAAAGAGAAATTTTATATTGTGTCGTAAGTCAGTCGGAAGTCAGTAAGTTAAAAGAGATTATTCATAAGAATGATCCAAAAGCCTTTGTTGTGATCTCACCAGCCCATGAGGTTTTAGGGGAGGGATTTAAGTCTTTTAAAAAATGAAGAAAATTGTTCTTGCATCCAATTCTCCAAGAAGAGAATATCTTTTAAAGTTAATAGGTTTAGATTTTATAGTTTCTCCCAGTAATATAGAAGAGGATGAAGGTGAAGTTATTAAATCTCCAAAGGAGCTTGTCCTTAAAAATGCATTAAGTAAAGCAAGATATGTTTCTCAGTATTTTTCTTCCGCTGTCATTATTAGTGCCGATACCATTGTGTTCTTAGATGGCAAAATATTGGGGAAGCCAAAGGATAAGAAGTCTGCAATTGAGATGTTAAGTAAACTGAGGGGAAAGACCCATCAAGTTTTTACAGGAATAGTTGTTTGGGAAACACCAGAGAATAGATATTATACGAGGGTTGTTAGAAGCTTAGTGAAGATGAGGGATTATTCTATGGAAGAGATTATAAATTATGTGGAAACAGGAGAACCTATGGACAAATCAGGAGCCTATGGAATTCAGGGAAAAGGAGCAGTTTTAATTGAAAAAATAGAAGGTGATTACTATAATATAGTTGGATTACCTTTAGCTCCTCTATATTTACTTTTGAGGAAGTTAGGGGTTAGAATCTTTTAAAATATACAAAAAGGAGAAGGAGGATTTATGGTTTTCAATTTTTTAACGAATATATTCTCAAAGGACTTAGGAATTGATCTTGGAACTGCAAATACAGTGGTTTATGTTAGAGGGAAGGGAATTGTTCTATTTGAACCCTCAATGGTTGCCATTAGAAGGGAGGATAAAAAGGTTATTGCAGTTGGTAGTGAAGCAAAAAAAATGTTGGGAAGAACCCCTGAGGGAATTATTACTTTAAGACCTCTAAAGGATGGGGTGATTGCAGATTTTGAATCTGCAGAGAAGATGCTTAGATACTTCATTGAAAAGGTACATAATAGAAGGGATTTATTTGTAAGTCCTCGCATTGTTATAGGTATTCCTTCTGGAACCACTTCTGTAGAAAGAAAAGCAGTAGTTGATACCGCATATCAAGCAGGAGTAAGGGATGTTCTTTTAGTTACAGAACCTATGGCTGCAGCAGTTGGAGCAAATATTCCTGTGTGGGAACCATCGGGAAATATTATTGTGGATATTGGTGGAGGAACCACGGAGATTGCAGTTATTTCTCTTGGAGGAATTGTGGTCAGTAGTTCCATAAAAATTGCAGGGGATGAGATGGATGAAGCGATTATGCATTTTATAAGAAAAAAATATAGTCTTTATATTGGAGAAAGGACTGCAGAAGAGATAAAAATAAAATTAGGAAATGTCTATCTGGGAGACGAAAATAAAGAGTATATTGAAGTAAAAGGAAGGGACCTTATCACTGGTGTTCCAAGAAGTATAGAACTTTCTTCTACAGAGGTAAGAGATGCATTAAGAGAAGTTGTAAATATAATTGTTAATACTATAAGGGATACGTTGGAAAAGACCCCACCCGAGCTTGCTGCAGATATTATAGATAAAGGAATAGTTCTTACAGGGGGCGGAGCTCTACTTAGAGGTTTAGATGAATATATTTCTGAAGAATTAGGTGTTTATACCTTTGTTTCGGAGGAACCCTTGTATTGTGTGGTAAAGGGAACAGGTAAAATTATAGAGGAATATGAAAGATATAAACAAGTTCTTCCGAAAATAAGTAGTAATTACTAATGAATAATAGAAGAAGACTAAAGTTAAAGATTTTAGTATTAATTTTTTTATTAATATTTATCTCTTGGGAAGAAAAATCTATAGAGGAAGGAGTAGCTTATATTCAGGATTACTTTTTTCAGTTTTTAAGAAGTATTAGAGAATTTAGAAAGAATTTATATGATTTTTTAACTATATATAAAAGTTTAGAAAAAGAAAAGGATTATTGGCAGAAGGAAGCTGAAAGTTTATACAAAGAAAATATTAATTTAAAAATATCTATAGAAAATATGAAGAGACTTCAAGATTTTTCTTGGATTAAAAATTTAAAAATGGAAAATTACGAATTAATTCCTGCTTTAATAATTGGTAGGGATCCTATAAATTGGAATTTAAATTTTAGAATAAATAAAGGTAAAAAAGATGGAATAGAGGAAAACATGCCAATAATTTATAAAGATCAATTAATTGGTGTAATTGAATACGCAGGGAAGAATTATTCTGAAATAAAGTCTATATTTAATCCATCTTTTTCTGTGGGAGTTATTATATATGAAACTAAGGATCAAGGAGTTATAAAAGGAGCGTTAGATTATATGGAAATATCATACTTATTTTCAGATAATGGAATTAAAAAAGGGTATCATGTAATAACTTCTGGAGTCGATGAATCTATTCCTTATGGTTTAAAAGTAGGTTATATTGAGGAGGTAAATAGAAATTTAAGTCATTTTCTACCAAAATTAAAAGTACTACCCTTTTACGATTTTTCTAATTTAGAAGGGGTGGTAATTTGCAAAAAGTATTAATCTTTATTTTCCCTCCTATCTTTTCTTTACTTCAAAATTCATTAATTTTTGGTGATTTTAGAACTCATCTTTTACTTATATTTTTCATATTTTTAGTATTAAAGGGGCTTTTAAAGAAGGAATTTATTTTATATTTTTCTTTTTGTGAAACAATCTTCTCTCGTAACCCATTTTATATTTTTTTAATATTTTGGCTAATTTTATATTTTGTAATGAGTCTCTGGAATAAAAGGCTTTTTCTTGTTCATAAAAGTTTTTCCTTTGTTTTAGTAATTACTCTTAGTTTTTTGTCTTTAATTTTTTGGAATTTAGATTCTCTTTTTAACTTAAATCTTCTTAAAAGGACTTTGTTTTTTTCTGCATTTAATATAATTTCCTTTTTACCCTTCTATTTATTCTTACCAAAATACTTAGAAAAGGTTGGTTATGAAGAAACCTAAATTTTTTTTGTATATAATTAATTTTCTATTATTAATATTGGCTTTTAAACTTTTTTATATCCAAATAATAAATGGAGATTTTTATGAAGAACTTTCAAAAAAAAATTATCTTAAATTTATAATCATACCTTCTCCTCGGGGATTAATCCTAGACAGGAATGGAGAAATGCTTGCTACAAATAAGGTGAAATACTCAGTATATCTTGTCCCTCCCTACAATTTTGACAAAAATAAGTATAAAAATTTATCAAGAATTCTTGATTTTTCTCCTGAAGATTTAGAAAAAAAAATTAAAGGAATTAAATCATACACACCAGCGATTCTCTTAAAGAAAAATCTCAATCATAAAGAAATTTCCTTATTAGAGAGTAATAGAGAAAAATTACCCTCATTTGTTATTAATATGGAGCTTGAGAGGATTTATCCCTATGGGGATATGGTATCTCATATCTTAGGACACATAGGAGAGATAGGAAAGGAAGAACTTATTCATGGGGAAGATCTTGATTACTCTCTTGGCGATATAGTGGGAAAGTTAGGAATAGAAAAGATATATGAAAAATATCTGAGGGGAAGAAAGGGATATAGAAGTATAGAGCTTTTTTCAAATAGAAGGAAGTATAAAATTCTTCCAAGTAAAGAGCCCGAACCAGGATACAATTTAGTGCTTACTATTGATAAGGATTTACAAGAACTTTCTGAGAAAGTATTAGGTGAAAATGTAGGAGCAATAATTATATCGGAATTATGGAGTGGAGAAATTTTAGCCTTAGTTAGTCATCCTGATTTTGATCCTAATAAGTTTGTTATGGGATTTTCAAAGAGTGAATGGGAGGAACTTGTAAACAATCCAAAAAATCCTTTAAATAATAGATCGATTTCAAGTCTTTATCCTCCGGGTTCAATCTTTAAACTCATTGTAGCTTTATCTGCCTTAGAAAGGGGAAAAGTTTCCTTAAAAGAAAAATTTTACTGTTCTGGAGGAATAAAAGTAGGAAAAAATTTTTTCGGTTGTTGGAAAGAGGGAGGACATGGCTATGTTGATTTTTGGGAAGGTATAGCTCAATCTTGTAATGTGGTGTTTTATAATTTAGGATTAAGAGTTGGACCTGAAGATATATCAAAAATGGCTAAGGATTTTGGATTAGGAGATAAAACAGGTATAGATCTATCAGGAGAAGTAAATGGACTGATTCCCTCCCCAGAATGGAAAAAAAATAAATTAAAGGAATCTTGGTTTTTAGGAGACACTTTAAATATGTCTATAGGACAAGGATATATTTTAACCACCCCTATGGAGATTCATCTTATGATAAGTATTATTGCGACAGAGGGAATAGGATATAGACCTCACTTGGTTAAGAAAATTGTAAATTATGATGGGAAGGATGTTAAGACATTTGAGCCTGAGATTATAAGAAAAGTTTCTTTAAAGCCTGAAAGTTGGAAAATCCTTAAAGAAGGGATGAGATTGGTGGTAGAAAGAGGAACGGGAATATCTGCTAAGGGTAAAATTTGGAGCGTAGGGGGAAAAACAGGGACTGCACAAAATCCCCATGGGGAAAGTCATGCATGGTTTGGAGCTTTTTTTCCATGGGAAAATCCCAGATATGTGATAACGATTTTTGTGGAACATGGAAAAAGTGGTGGTGGAAAATGTGCTCCAATGGCAAAGGAGATCATTACATATTTAGAGAAGAGAGAGGGAGAGAAAGTTGGGAAAGATATTTATTAAAGGAGATATAAAAGAAGGACTAAAACTTATTATTGATCCTTATTTAACATGGGAAGAAATTAAAGAGCTTATATGTGAAGAATTAAGGGAAAAGGGAGAATTTTTAAGAGGATCTTCTATAAATGTTGATTTAAAGGATAAAAAAGTAGATGAAAAAGATTGGATTAATTTTCAACAAAAAATTTTTAAAGAATTTGGTATAATACTATATAAAGAAATTTTTGTATCAAAATTAGTAGATAAAAATATAGCCCAAATTATTATAGGACCCATAAGAAACGGTCAAAGGTTACATTCTAAATATAGTCTTTTAATTATTGGAGATGTTAATCCAGGGGCAGAAGTTGTAAGTGAAAAAAGTATTTTTGTTCTAGGGAAAATTAGGGGTTCGGTTTATGCGGGGATAGAAAAAAATAAGAAGGCTTTAATTTTTGGGTTAAGTTTAAGTCCAATACATATGCAAATTGCTAATGTAGTTTGGGTGGAAGAAAAAATATTAGATTCCTCCTTTGGATATTGGGTGTATATTGAAGATAATAAATTAAAAATAAGTATTAACGTTTTGTAGGAGGGAAAAAATGGGTAAAGCCTTTGTGTTAACTTCAGGAAAAGGGGGTGTTGGAAAAACTACAGCGGTAGCAAATATTGGAACTGGTTTAGCCATGAAAGGATACAAGGTGGTTTTATTGGATACTGATATTGGATTAAGAAATTTAGATCTTCTCTTGGGATTAGAAAATAGGATAGTATACAATATAGTAGATGTTGCTGAAAAAAAATGTCAATGGAAACAGGCTTTAATAAGAGATAAAAGATTATCTAATTTGTATCTTCTTCCAGCTGCACAAACTCGGGAAAAGGATGCTATTAATAGGGATCAAATGATTGAAATAATCGATAGTTTAAGACCATCCTTTGATTATATTCTAATTGATTGTCCTGCAGGAATAGAACAAGGTTTCAAAAATGCTATTGCTGGTGCGGATTATGCAGTAGTTATAACTACTCCTGAAGTTGCAGCGGTAAGGGATGCAGATAGGATTATTGGCTTATTGGAGGCAAATGGGTTTAAAGATCCAGTTCTTATCATAAATAGGGTAAGACTTGATATGATTAAGAAGGGAGATATGTTAAGTATAGAAGATGTATTAGAAATTCTGGCAATAAAGCTTTTGGGAATTATTCCTGAGGATGATGGAATAATTATAAGTATAAATAAAGGAGAGCCAATAATTTTTAATAATAATAAAAATAAAGCAGGATTAGCTTTTAGATTAATTGTTGATTGTATTTTAGGTGAAAATGTAGATTGGAATAATCTATTTACAGAATCTAACTTCATAGACAGATTGAAAAAGTTTTTTAATATTTAGGAGGATGGAAAAATGCCTATTTTTGATGTTGGTGGAAGGCATAAGTCTCCAAGGGATATAGCAAAGGAGAGACTTCAGGTCATGTTAGTATACGATAGAGCCCATTTAGATCCTGGATTAGTGGATACTTTAAAAGAGGACTTAGTTAGAACAGTATCTAAATATTCTAATTTTGATATTAACAATTTGACTATAGATTTTTCTCAAAAGGATAACCAGGTAATATTGAGAATAGATATACCTATTTTTAAATAGGAAATAAATAAAGATAAAATTTTATCCTGATTATGCTTATTCGTATATTTCCTATTATCAAAACTTTATAAGTGAAATAGTATTCTATTTTTTTCTTATAAATTGACAATACATTAATTTTTTGATAAATTAATCCAAAATTTACCTTCAGGGAAAGGATTTTTATGATTTCACAAGAGATGAAAATTTTAGGTTTAATAGGATATCCTCTAGAACATTCTATATCCTTTATGTTGCATAATTTTGCCTTTAAACAATTAGGAATTCCTGCAATTTACCTAAATATTCCTATTCCGTTGGAAAGTATTTGTAAAGCCTTAGAAGGATTGAAATATGTTCCCCTATATGGATTAAACGTTACTATTCCCTATAAGGAATTAGTAATCTCATATGTTGATGAGATTTCTCCTTTATCTCAAAGGGTTAAAGCAGTAAATACAATAGCCATTAGAGAGGGAAGATGGTATGGAGATAATACTGATGTTCCTGGTTTTATAAAAACCTTAGAGGATTTAAAATTTCCAAAGGATATCCCTTATTTAGTATTAGGAGCGGGTGGTGCCGGTAGAGCTATAGGTTTTTCCTTAGCAGAATACGGGGTTCAAAAGATTTATATTACAAATAGAACAAAAGAAAAGGGAGAAAATTTGATAAAAGACTTGAAATATTATTATCCCTATCTAAAATTGGAATTTATTCCTTGGGAGGAAAAAGAAGGTTTTTCCGAAGATTATTTTATACTTATAAATACCACATCCTTGGGATTAGATGGGAGAACTTCTCCTTTTAAGATAGATAAATTCTCAAAGGATAAAATATATTTTGTTTATGATATAATCTATAATCCATATAAAACCCCATTAATAATTCAGGCTGAAAATCTAAAGATTCCTTGGAAAAATGGTTTAGATATGCTAATTTATCAAGGTATTTTTGCTTGGAAAAATTGGTTTGGTATTATACCTCCCTTTGAGCTTCTTAAAAAAGAAGGAGATAAATACCTATGCGCTTTTTAACTGCTGGAGAGTCTCATGGTCCATGTCTAACTGCGATAATTGAGGGATTTCCTGCAGGTATTAAAATTTCTATTGATGAAATAAATAAAGAATTGGAAAAAAGGCAAAGGACTTATGGAAGAGGAGAAAGAATGAAGATTGAGAAAGATGAGGTAGAGATCCTTTCAGGAGTAAGAGGAGGATATACCTTAGGTTCCCCCATAACCTTAAGAATAATTAATAAAGATTGGGAAAATTGGAAAAAGGTTATGAATATTACAGGAGAGATTATTGCTGATCCTATTACAATACCTCGTCCTGGACATGCAGATCTTGCTGGAGCCCTAAAATATTATTCTGAAGATATAAGAAATGTTTTGGAGAGAGCCAGCGCCAGAGAAACCGCAATTAGGGTTGCAATTGGTACTTTTACAAAAATCTTATTGAAAGAATTTAATATAGAAACGTTAAGCTATACAGAATCCATAGGAGGAATCGAAGATAAATTTGAAAATCTATCTTGGAATGAAATTAAGGAGAGAGTAGAAAGTTCCAGTTTAAGATGGGTAAATAAGGAGACCGAAAAAGAAGTAGAAATATTAATAAATAAAACAATAGATGAGAAAGACACCATAGGAGGAACTTTTGTGGTTTTAGTTAAAAATGTACCACCAGGAGTTGGAAGTTATGTTCATTGGGACAGAAGATTAGATGGATTGTTAGCTCAAGCTATTATAAGCATTCCATCGGTAAAGGGTGTAGAAATTGGAGAAGCATTCTTAACGTCAAGGAAGAAAGGATCTGAGGTTCTTGATTCCTTTATAGAAGAAAATGGAAAAATTAGGAGAAAAACAAATTATATGGGAGGTATAGAGGGAGGGGTTTCCAATGGAGAGGATATATTCATAAGGGGAATAGTTAAACCCATTCCCACTTTAAGAAGACCTTTATTGTCCTTTGACTTTAAGGAGAAAAAAATAAAAGAAAGTTTTTATGAAAGAAGTGATATATGCGTTGTTCCTGCAATATGTATTATAGCAGAGTCAATGGTATCTTGGGTTATTGCCTCGGAATTTTTAAAAAAGTTTTCTGGAGATCATATTTATGAAATTAAAAGAAACTATGAGAATTATAAAAGATATCTTGAGGAGAGATTATGGAAGAAATCAGAGTAAATATACCTCAGAATGAATATTCTATATATATTGGAAAAAATTATCTTTCCTCTATTCCATTTCATTTTCTTAATTATTCTTCTGTTTTTATAATTACTCATCCCTTCTTAGCTTGGCAATATGGGGAAGAGGTTAAAGAGGGTTTGGAAAAGAAAAATATAGAACCAAATTTTATATTTGTCCCATCAGGAGAAAGAAGTAAATCTTTTAAAGAATTTATTAAAATTCATCGAACTCTTGCCCAGACTAACACTGATAGAAGGTCTGTAATAGTAGCCTTGGGAGGAGGCGTCATAGGAGACTTAGCAGGTTTTATCTCTGCAACCTATTTACGAGGGGTAGATTATATTCAAATTCCTACTACCTTACTTTCCCAAGTAGATAGCTCTATTGGAGGAAAGGTAGGAATAAATATTCCTGAAGGAAAGAATCTTGTAGGTGCTTTTTATCATCCTAGGGCAGTATTTATTGATATAAAGACTTTAGATACTTTACCAGATAGGGAATTTAAGAGTGGTTTAGCAGAGGTTATTAAATATGGGGTTATTCTAAATAAAGAATTATTTGATTTCTTAGATAAAAATTACGAAAAAGTCTTAAAAAGAGATGAAAAAGCTCTCACCTATATTATTAAAGAAAGTATTTTGTGTAAAAAATATGTAGTAGAAAAAGATGAAAAAGAGAGAAACCTAAGAATGATATTAAACTTTGGACATACCATAGGACATGCTATTGAGGCAAAGGGAAGATTTAATAAATTTTTACATGGGGAAGCAGTAGCTATAGGAATGTCTTTGGCTACAAAAATATCCTACCTTCTTAACTATTGTTCCGAAGATACTTATCTTAGAATAAAAAATCTTCTCTTAAAATTTGATTTTTCACTTGATCTTCCCTATAATTTTTCTTCTTTATTGCCTTATATTATGAGGGATAAGAAGGTCTCATCTAAAAAAATTAGATTTATTCTTCCTTTGAGAATTGGAGAAGTTTTTATAAATGAAGAAATACCTTTAGATTTGGTGAAAGAAGTTATAGATAAAAAGGAGGAGTGAAAAAATGATAATAGTGCTAAAACCTAATGCCACCGATGAAGATATCCAGAAGATAGTTGATAAATTAAAGGAGTTTAATTATGGGGCTCATATATCAAGGGGAGAAACAAGAACTGTAATCGGAGCTATTGGTGAAAAGATAATGGAAGAAAAGATCTTAATAATGGAACAGATAGAAGTCCTTCCCTTTGTAGAAAAGGTCATCCCAATTCTAACACCATATAAATTGACTCTAAGAGAGTTAAAATCTGAGGGGACAAAGGTTTATATTAATGATATAGAAATTGGAGGAAACACTGTAGTTATCATGGCTGGCCCCTGTGCAGTAGAAGGTAAAGAACAGTTAAGGGAAACAGCAAAATTTGTAAAGGAAAAGGGAGCTAAAATATTAAGGGGAGGAGTCTTTAAGCCAAGAACATCTCCTTACAGTTTTCAAGGTTTAGGAATTGATGGGCTAAAAATTCTTTATGAAGTCAAAGAAGAATTTCAGATTCCAGTAATAACTGAAATAGTGGATCCAAGGGATCTGGAAAAGGCATTGGATTATATAGATATAGTACAAATAGGCGCAAGAAATATGCAAAATTTCACTCTATTGAAGGAAGTAGGAAAGATTAGAAAACCAGTGCTTCTAAAAAGGGGACTTTCTGCTACTTTGGAAGAATTTCTTTTTGCTGCAGAGTATATATTACTGGGAGGAAACAGTGAGGTAATTCTTTGCGAAAGGGGAATAAGAACTTTTTCTGATTTTTCAAGAAATACTTTAGACTTAGCTATTGTTCCTACTTTAAAAGAAAAGACCCATTTACCTGTTTTTGTTGATCCCAGTCATGGAACAGGAAGCTATAAATTAGTACCCAGCATGTCAAAGGCAGCAGTTGCATGTGGGGCTGATGGCTTAATCGTAGAGGTTCATCCAAATCCTGAAAAAGCCTTATCCGATGGACCTCAGTCTTTAAACTTTCCTGCCTTTGAGAATCTCATGAAAGATCTTATAAATATTTCTAAAGCGATTGGTAAAAATATATGAAAATTGGAATTATTGGTTTAGGACTTATTGGCACTTCCTTAGCCCTTGCTTTTAGAAGAGAAAAATTTAATATATGGGGAATGGATATAGAAGAATCTGCAGTGGAGCATCTTTTAAAAGAAGAAGTAATAGATAATGGAAACACGGATTTAGAGGGATTATCAAAGGAGATAAAGGAAAGTGAAGTAATCTTTATTTCAGTATATCCATCAAAAATTATAGATATTATCGAGAAATTGAAAGTATATTTAAATATGGATCATATTTTAACAGATACTGCAAGTGTAAAAGAAAAAATTATTAATTATGTGGAAGAAGATGATCTGTTAAAAAGAGTATTTGTTGGTGGACATCCCTTGGCTGGAAAAGAAAAATCGGGTTATAAAGAGGGAGAATCTGATCTTTTTAAGGACAAAATATATTTTTTAACTCCAACCTCTAAAACTTCTCAAGAAAAACTTCAAAAAATTAAAGGTTTAATTGAATTAATCAATGCAAAACCATTTATTATATCTTCTGAGGAGCATGATAAAATTTTATCCTTTACAAGCCACTTACCCCAAATTATTTCATATATTATCTCTCTGAATCTCCCTAAGGAATATTTGGGGTTTACTGGAAAAGGATTTAAAGATACTACAAGATTGGCTATGAGTTCACCAAATTTATGGATTGATATTTTAAAGGAAAATAAAAGAAATATTTTAGAAGCTCTTGAAAATTTTCAAAGAGTTTTCAAAGTTTTTTATGAAAAGATTGAGTATGAGGATTGGGAAAAATTAAAGGATCTTTTTGAGGAATCAAAAAAGATAAGAATGAGCTTGAGATGAGACAATGAAAAAGTTAATGGTTAGAAAAAGTAAAGGATTAAATGGAGAAATAGAAGTTCCAGGAGATAAATCTATTTCCCACAGAGCTCTTATTTTTTCTTCTTTAGCTGATGGAAATTCTAGAATTTTAAACTTTTTATTTGGACAAGACTGTCTATCTACTATGAATTGTTTAAAAAAATTGGGAGTAAAAATAGAAGTTAGTAATAATATTGTTTATGTGGAGGGTAGGGGACTAAGAGGATTTTTAGAGCCTGATGATTTTTTAGATGCTGGAAATTCCGGGACGACGGTAAGAATTCTTTTAGGAGTTTTAGCGGGACAAGAGGGATTGTTTTCCATTATTACAGGTGATAATTCCTTAAAGAAAAGACCAATGAAAAGAGTAGTTCATCCCCTATCTCAAATGGGAGCCAATATCTTAGGAAGAAAAGAAGGAGATTTTCTTCCCCTTGCAATAAAAGGTAAAAAACTAATGGGAATAGAGTACGAGATGCCTATTGCTAGTGCTCAAGTGAAATCCTGTCTTCTTCTTGCTGGTTTATTAGCTGAGGGGGAGACTAAAATAATAGAGCCTTCATTATCCCGGAATCATACAGAGTTAATTTTTGAATATCTTAATTTACCTTTAAAAAGAAATGGAATGGAATTAAAAACCCATGGAATAGAAGGTTTTTCCCCTAAAGATTTTTGTATTCCGGGAGACTTTTCTTCTGCAAGCTTTATTATAGCAGGAGCATTAATAATTCCTAATTCAAAGGTAATTTTAAAAAATGTTGGGTTAAATTCAACAAGAACAGGAATGTTGGAAATATTAAAAAATTGTGGTGCAAAGATATATATATTGAAGGAGGAATATTGGGGGAAAGAAAAGGTTGGAGATATATTAGTTGAAACATCAGAATTAACAGAATTTATTGTTGAAGGAGATATAGTCCCACGCTTAATTGATGAGATTCCTATATTATCCATAATTGCGACACAAGCAAAAGGAAGGAGCTATTTTAGAAATGTTGAAGAACTAAGGGTGAAGGAGTCTGATAGAATCTGTGGGATTTTAGAAAATATTAGAAAGATGGGGGGTAAAGGGGAAGAGACAAAGGATGGATTTTATATCGAGGGACCTACACCTTTAAAGGGGGCAGAGATTGGTACTTTTTTTGATCATAGATTAGCTATGTCTTTTATTATTGCAGGACTTATATCAGAGGGAGAGACTATTGTAGAAAGAGAGAGTATTGATATTTCCTTTCCCAATTTTTTAGAGGTTCTTAAAAATATTGGGGGTGAATTATTTGGGTTATGAACCAAGATGGATAGACGATAGCATAAAAGAATTGGCTCGTGCCATTTTAGTCTTAGAAACAGAAGAGGAAGTTTTAAGATTCTTAGAAGATATTTGTACTATAAATGAAATTAGAGAATTGGCTCAGAGATTAGTAGTAGCAAAAATGTTAAATGAAGGAAAATCTTATGAAGAAATTGAAAGGGTTACAGGAACAAGTTCGGCAACTATAAGTAGGGTCAAGAAATTTCTATATTATGGTGCCGATGGATATAAAATTGTTTTAGATAGATTAAAAAAGCTTAAAAAGGGAGAGACTTAATCTCTCCCTTTATTTATTAAATAGCCAACATTTTACCCAATGCTTAGATTGTACTTCTACTTCTGGAGGTTCTGTATTACAAATTTCCATTGCATACTGACATCTTGGAGCAAATCTACATCCCGAAGGAGGATTTATTAAGTTTGGAGGTTCTCCTGGGGGAACTTCTCTTAATTTCTTTCTATTTTCAGGATCTGGATCTGGAATTGCAGAAAGGAGAGCCTTTGTATATGGATGTAAGGGATTATTCAAGAGTTCATTGGTACCTGCTCTTTCCACAATATTCCCTGCATACATTATAAATATCCAATTGGAGAACATTCTTACAGTTGCTAAATCATGGGTTATATATATAAGGCTCATATGGAATTTATCTTGTAATTCTTTAAGAAGGTCTAAAATTTCAATTCTAACAGATGCATCAAGCATAGATACAGGCTCATCTGCTATCACAAGTTTTGGACTCATGATTAAAGCTCTTGCAATAACAACCCTTTGCATCTGTCCACCAGAAAGCATATGGGGATATTTGGAAGAAAAATCTTCCACAGGGGTCAACCTTACATCTTCTAAAGCTTTAAATATTCTTTCTCTTCTTTCTTCAGTTGTTCCTATTTTATGAATAAGTAAAGGTTCTTCAAGAATTCTATAAACTGTAAAATGAGGAGGTAATGCTCCAAAGGGATCCTGCTGTACAAGTCCTGTTTCCCTTCTATACCATTTTAAATCTTTAGAGTCTAAATTGGTTATATCCCTTCCATCAAAATAAATTTTCCCAGAAGTAGTTTCATATAATTTTATAATTGTCTTGCCAAGGGTAGTCTTACCACTACCACTTTCTCCTACAAGGGAAATGGATTCTCCCCTTTTTAGTTCAAAGTTTACTCCATCTACTGCCCTTACATAAAGGGGCTGGGATAGTAATCTTTTCTTAATTTCAAACCATACCCTTAAATTTTCAACCTTTAATAAGACTTCATTATTATTCATGGCTCTCACCTATATAACATTTTGCAAAATGTTCTTCAGCTTTCTTAAACATTGGTGGTTCTTTAATCTTGCATATATCCATTACATATTGACATCGAGGATGAAATCTACATGCTTTTGGAGGAGAGATAAGACTTGGAGGGGTCCCAGGTATAGATCTTAATTTTTTGTCTATTCTTAAGGTGGGCACACTATTAAGAAGCATCATAGTGTAACCATGAGCTGGTTTATAGTAGAAAGACTCTACAGGACTTATCTCCACAATTTCTCCTGCATACATTACTGCTACTCTATCTGCAAGTTCACTTGCTGTTGCTATATCATGAGTTATAAAAATATAGCTTAAATTAAACTCCTTTTTAAGGACCTTAAGAAGGTTCATGATATTGGCTTGGGTTATAATATCCAATGCAGAAGTTGGCTCATCGAGCATAACAATTTGAGGATTAGTTATTAAAGCCATTGAAATAACCACTCTTTGTTTCATACCTCCAGAAAGTTCAAAGGGATATCTTTCTGCAAAGGACTCTGAAATTCCAACTAAACTTAGCATTTCCTTAGCTCTTTTAAATGCGGTTTCCTTATCTACTTTCATATGAACTATTAATGGTTCTGCCACTTGATATACTACCTTCAATACAGGATTTAGAGAGTTCATTGCTCCCTGAAATACCATTGATATTTTGCTCCATAGAATATTTTTTCTATAACTTTCTTCATCTAAAGATAAAGTCTCTTCCCCATTTAGATAAATCTCACCAGAGACTTTTTCCAAATTTCTTGGAAAAAGACGCATAATTCCTCTTGCTAAGGAGCTTTTTCCACAACCTGACTCTCCAACAATTGCTAAGGTTTCTCCTTTTTTTAACTCAAAATTTGTGTTTTTTACTGCCTCTAAAACTCCCTTTCCTGTTTTATAAGAAAGGCTAAAATTTTTAAGTTTTAAAATTACTTCATTCATCTTTTCCACTCCTATATCTCCTTTAATCTTGGATTTACAATTCTATCTATTACAAAACCTAACAGGGCAAAGGATATTGCTGTTAATATTAGGAGAAAGGATGGCTCTAAGACCCAATAGTAATATCCTTTATATAAGGCTCCATTTAGGAAGGCATCTTCTATAATTCTTCCCCATGTGGGTTGGGTGGGATCAAGAACTCCAAAAAGGGATAGGATTGCTTCTAAAAATACATATGCTGGTATTGATATTATGAGACCTGGAATTACAGGGGGAAGAATTTTAGGAATAATATATAAAAATACAATTCGCCAATTACTGGCACCATATGCCTTTGCAGCCTCAATATATGGTAAAGTCTTTACCTGAAGAACTAAAGCTCTTTGGGTTTTTACCCCAGAACCAAACAAACTTAAGAATATAAGGACAAAAAGAAGCTTCCAAATAGTAAGCTTATAAAATAAAGATATCATAATCATAAGAGGAAGAAAGGGAAGCACCATATATATTTCTGTTAGTCTCTGGATAAATGAATCTACTTTTCCTCCAAACCAGCCACTAATGGTTGCTAAAATTAAATGTAAAAGGGTTATACTTATAGCTGCTCCTAATCCAAAGGCAAGGTCAATAGGGGTTCCCCAAAGGAGAGCTAATTCTAAAGGTCTTCTTAGATGGTCAGTACCTGCTATACCATGTACCTTTCCATATATTATGGGCTCTGCAGTTATGGTATCATCTTTATCCTTTAATTCTACTTCGATATATAACTTATATTCTCCCCTTTCAATATTTAAATTGCCAGATGTATCCACAAAAAGTCCTCTCATTACAGTGACGGGATAGGGGGGATAATACTCTAATTTAGATCTTAGATACTCTTTGAGTTTATCTTCTATAGAAGTTTCATTTCCTAAATATAAAGCATCCTCTTCACTTCTTAATTGACGTTCCACCAAAAATATTTTATCTTTATTGGGCTTTTCCCAAAATATTCTTAAAATTGGAGGCTCATCTTTATATTTATTCTTGAAAAATATATTGAATTCGGTAGGAAAATCGCCATAATTATAATTAAGAGAATAACTTAATTCTATTTTTTTTGGATTTTGAGAAATTAGATTTAAGGACTCTTTATTAGAAAGGTAGATATTTCGAGGAAGATTTTTCCCAGTTAAGAAACCCCACCAGACGGGGACTGCATTTCTCGGATATTTTAACCATGCTTGACTATTATTCCATAAAGAAACTGTTTTATCATAAGGGATTGCAATAATAGCATAGATTATTAAAATAATGAAAAATGCAAAAATAATAAGAGAAAATATACCTGTTTTGTATCTTAAAATTTCTTTAAAAATACCCTTTAAGCTATAGACAGAAAGTTCTTCATTCATCCTTCTCACCTCATATTCTTACTCTTGGATCTATAATAGCATAAATAAAATCTAATAATAAGACTGTTCCAGCTAAGAGGTAGGCATATATTACCGTTACTCCTATGATTACAGGAGCATCAAACATTCCAATGGCCTGAGAAAGGACCATTCCTAATCCCGGCCAACTGAAAATACGCTCTGTTATTATAGCGCCCATCCAAGAGGAGATTACTGATAAAGCAAAACTTGTAATTATAGGGGGGAGGGCTGGACGAAGTATATATTTTCTTTCAACATCCTTAGGAGAAAGCCCCTTTGCCCTTGCTACTTCAACATAATCTTCTGTAGAATAAATCAAGAAAAAGTTTCTCTGACTATATGTTCCTACAAAAATTGAGGATATAAGCCAAGCTGATAAAGGTAAAATCATATGTCTAATAACACTTAAAATTTTTCCTATAAGGGTAGGAGGCGGTGGAAAATCCATAAATCCCCCATGGGGAAGAATATGAAGCCAGGAATAAAAGATTAAAAGTAGAAAAATTCCATAAAACCAACCTGGAATTGTTGATAATGGGGAAAGATAGACAATTAATTTATCTAAGAAGGATCCATATTTTTGAGAAAGTTTAAGTCCAAGGTATAGGTCTATAAAGAATATTAAAACTGTAGCTGTGGTAAAGAGAAGTATTGTAAGAGGAAGCCTTTCAAGAATAATATTTTTAACTTTCATTGATCCACCATCACTGGTCATCCACATTGCAGTCCCTAAATCTAAAGTGAGGGCATTTTTTAAGTGATATATACTTCTTATTAAGAAAGGCTTATCTAATCCCTTCATTCTCAATTGAGTTTTTACTATTGACTCCATAAGTTTTAATTTTTGTTCCTCAGTATATCCCTGAAGGGTAGGATCTTCCTTTATCATCATAGCTACATTCATTCTAATCTCTGATTCTATAATCTTATCTATATATCCTCCTGCATTTGCAATCACAATAGTAAGATAAACAGCAATTGCTACAGTAATAAATAAAACTGCAATTCTTCTTAAAAAATACCTTAAAATTTTTATTAATCCACTTATAGGAATCTACCTCCTTCTAAAAATATTTTATAAATTTTATTTTACCAAAAAAAACCCCAGGGAGGAAACTCCCTCCCTGGGGAAAGTTAAATTCTTCTTATTTCAGAAGTTTTGAATTCTTCAAGAGAGCAGTATGGGCAGTAAGATCTGCTTTTTCTAAATAGTATGGACCATTGCTCACCCATAAGTGTCCATATCTATCAAGCCACTTCTTCAAAGATACATATCTTTCCTTTGCTAAACTCTCTGATACGTATTTCCCAACAAAGTTCTTAAATGGGATATATGCATCCTTTTCAGATTTTTCAAGCATATCCTTTAATACAGCTAAGCTTGGTCCACCAATATAGTTCATCCATTCTATATTCTTTTCTTGAGCTTTACTTTGTGAGAATGCAAGTTTTCCTTCCTCTTCTGCTCTAATCCCAATAGCATGAGCATGCCATGGGAATAATACAGATGTTGTTGGCCATAATGCAGTAAGCTCTGCATCAAGCTCTGCATAATTTGTATAATATTCTACTATCAATGGATTTTCTTTAACTATTTTCCATGCAACAAATTGTTCTCTCCAGGAGTTGAAATAATTAACATAGGATTCATCGTAAATTTTACTATCTTTACTTGCTCTTTCAAATCCTATGATGAAGTCTACTAAATAGTCTGCAATGCTTTGAATAGTTCCATCATGATATTTCTTCTTTCCTATAACATCTCCATAGTTTATTACAACTTTTACTTTTGATTCCTTCACTCCCGCTTCTCTTGCGGTAACCATAGTTTGTTTCTTTACATCCCATCCATACCATGCATCAGAAGGAACAGAAACTGCCTTGACTTTTCTAAACTTTAGCCAACCCTCTGAACCTTTATTTGGGAATGTAGGAACTTCTGCATTTACAGTAAGATCTACACCTTCAATCCCTAAAAGAATTGGGAGTCCAGTATATGGATGGTAGATCCAATTTCTACCAAAGGTTGCTTCCCATAATACAGTATCATACATCCAGTTGGATCCTGCTACTATATTCCATGGATCAATGATTACTTCTAACATTGATACTTTAACATTTCCTCCATCTCTTCCTACGATTCTTAAAGTATACGGCCATATCCTTGCAGCATTACCACCCGCATAGTCAACTGCAGTATCAATATTCTTTCTTCTTGCCCATGCTGACTGTTGATCCACTAAGAAGATCCTTACAGAATCTTTGAGACAAAGGTCTAATGCTTTTCTCATAAGCATATTTCTTTCTGCAACACTCTTAAACTGTTTCTGTGCAAGCTTATTTGCAACCTCTCTAAAATCCTTCTCGGGTTTATAGGCACTCCAAAGAGGAGAATAGGACATAGGTGAATCAGGAAGATAGAAGAATTGGAAGTTATCTGACATATCTCTCGAAAGAACCGTTGTTATCCATCCACCTGTATAAAGATCCCATTGTCCTTCTGCGGGATCTCCTCTAATCCAAAGGGGAGATGCCTCTCGAGAGGTCCTATACATTCTTTCAACAGTGAATCCTAATTTCTCAAGTTGAGTAGAAACATAATCTCCTATTATCTTTCTTCTATCCTCTGTTCTTATAATGAATTTTACAACTACTGGCTTTCCTTTATAATACCATTTTTCAGCTCTAAGCTCTGCTCCCATTTTCCTTAGCTCTGCTGTGATTATGCTCTTCCCCTTCTCAAAGTTATATTTATAAAGATCTTCTAATTTTGCAATAGTATCTTTATATCTCTCATATTCTGGGAATCCTTTATTAAGAGGTAAAAGTTTTACCTCTGCAAGTCCTCCCATAATTTCATCTACAATATATCTTCTATCAATTATAAGATTCATTGCTTCTCTAATTTTTGCAGTGGCAAAGGGATTAAGTCTTCCATCTTTATAAGTTGGTATTACTGGATTAAAGGTTAATTCAAGATATAGTCCGAAGGATGTTCCATAAATTAAGTTAGGATCTTCTTTAATTCTTCTGAAAAGTTGGGGATCATCAAAGTTGTTAAAGTAAATATCTATATCTCCTTTTATTAGCATTTCTAAGGCCTTTGCTCTATCCTTTTCGGGGATAAATGCTATTTGATCAAGCCATCCATTGGGATTTATATTTACTGGTTGAGCAGATGATGGAAAAATAAGAATAGATAAGATAGTTATGAGAAGGAACAAGAGGGATATTTTTGGAGATTTAAAAATTCTCCACATAAACTAATCACCTCCAATAAAATTTTAATTGTAATATAATAAGTATTTTTTCATTTGTCAATCTTTTACAAAGAATATTATTAGATGGGTTTATTAATAAAAACTTTAAAATCTTCTATCCTTGACAAAAATTAAAAAAAATTCTATTCTAACTAAAGAAATTTTATAGAAAGCGGGTGTAGCTCAGGGGTAGAGCATCGGCTTCCCAAGCCGAGGGTCGCGGGTTCAAATC